>Ga0180217_1000612_pt1 | contig 52743 bp, 49 predicted proteins | sample eDN3rd37CBELigOP_FD_128521 | JGI IMG/M metagenome (GOLD analysis project Ga0180217, IMG submission 128521) | Enriched Organic Plus compost microbial communities from Emeryville, California, USA - eDNA 3rd pass 37_C BE-Lig OP (version 2) (version 2) ...
ATGACCGTGCAGCCCGAAAGCGGCCAGCGCGCACAGGCCTCGGCGGCAATGCGCTGGATGGCCCGTTCCGTCATGCCCGGGTAATGTTCGAGCACCATGGCCGCGAGGCCATCATCGGCGCGGCAGATGCCGATGAAGCTGGCAAGGCCGCCGATATCGGTGCGGCCGGTCGTCAGTGCGGCCGTTTCCTCCGCCAGGTCGAAAGGGGCCTCCTGCACGCGCACGCGCGGCTGCATGCCGTTGCGGCCTGGATCCGCATCGCTGACGGCCGACGGCGCCTGCGTCAGTCGCGGGCCAGGGCCGGTCATCCGCCGGTCACCGGGGGAAAGAAGGCGACCTCGTCGCCCGCACCGATGGGCCGGTCGGGCGCAGCGAACTCCTGGTTCACCGCGGCACGGATGGAGCGGCCGTGGGCGAAGGCGGCAGCATGGCCGGGACTGCGCCCGACGAGCCACGCCATGAGCGCGGCCACATCCGTCACCTCAGGTGGGGGGGCGACCTCCTCCTCCGCCATCCCAACCTTCTGCCGGACCCAGGCGAAGTACAGCACGCGCATCACGTTCTCCGGAAGGGTTCAGCGCGCCGGCGTTCCCGGCTGCGGCACGCCGCCCTGCGGAATGACGGTGGTGGTGTTGCCGTCGCGCACCACGACGCCGGTCTGGCCATCGGAACCGACATAGCTTTGCACCCGATCGGTACCGCCGCTGGTGACCACGGGACCGTTCGGGGTGAGCACCACCTGGCCGTCGGCGCGCGGCGGCGGACCGCCCGGCAGCGGTGCCGGCCGCGGCAGCGCCGCCTGGCCACGCGGCAGCGGCGTGCGCTCGACCGGTGGCGGGGGCGGAGAAGCGCTGCCGCGCAGCCCCGGCGGCAGCCCGCGCGTACTGGAGCTGCGCGGCGGGACACTCAGATCCGGGGGAGGAGGCATGGGGGCGCGCGGACTGGGCTCGAAATCGGGGATGCCGCGCAGCGCCGCGTCGGGATTCGCCAGGGTGGTGCGCGGCGGCAGCGGCCCTGGCCAGACATCGCCCGGCTCCGGCATCAGGGTCCCGGTCGACCCGGTTGCGTTTGTCAGCCGGGCAACCGTCATGCTGCTGTCCAGCATCTCCGGCCGGTTGCCGCCCCAGGCCGGGCTGAAGATGCCGCCCGCGTTCGCATAGGAATCCGCCGGCGTCGACACCGCACTCTGCACCGTCTCACAGCCGCCCAGCAGCGCCAGCGCACCCAGCATTGCCGCCGCCCCACCAAGGCGCCGCCCCGCTGGCTGACCCGCCCCGGCGCGGTCCTGACCCATCCGTCTCATTGCCCGCTCCTGCGAACCTATCCGGAAGATGCGCTGCCTGGCCCTGCGTCTCAAGACCGCAACGCCGAACGCTGCTCGCCGTGCTGCGACTTGGCGGTCTCGCCCTCGGCGTGACGCAGCCCGGCCTGCAGATAGTCCCAGCCCGTCACCAGGGTGAGGGCGGCAGCGGTCCAGAGCATCGCCTCGCCGATCAGGGATACCGGCAGGAAGGAGAGATGCAGCGCCTCGGCCGCCGTGTCGCCCGCGAGCAGCGTGCCGAGCGCCCCCATCTGGAAGCCGGTCTTCCACTTCGCCAGCCGGGTCACCGGCAGGCCGATGCTGATTCCCGCCAGGAACTCGCGCAGACCGGAGACGAGGATCTCGCGCAACAGGATGACGATGGCGGGGTAAAGGGCGGCGCCGGACAGGCGGTCCATCCCCGCCAGCAGCATCAGCGCCGCGCCCACCAGCAGCTTGTCGGCGATCGGGTCGAGCATGCGGCCGAAGCCGCTGACCTGCTGGCGCTGGCGGGCGATCTTGCCGTCGAAATAGTCGGTGACGGCGGCAGCGGAGAAGACCGCGCAGGCCGCCACATCGCCCCAGGGCTCGCGCAGCGCCACCAGCAGGACGAGCACCGGAATCGCGCCGATGCGCGAGAGGGTGAGGAGGTTGGGCAGGTCGGTCGGCATTTGGCGGCCTCACACATGGCGGACCCGCCGGCCAGGAGCAAGCCTGGAGGCACCCCGGGCCCGCAGCCGGGACAGCGGTCAGGCGAGGAGCCTATCGCCCGCCGTCAGGCCGGCCCCGGCGGTCCCGCGCAGAACGACAGGACAGGCCCGGCGTGACGGAGCCGTTCCCGCCCGTTTCGGCCGTGCACCACCCAGTGGCGCTGCCAGCTCGCGCCTGCGGGGCCCTGCGCGCGAGCGGCGGAGCAGGCGACCACGCCTCTGGCGGCCGGCTGCCGGCAAGCCAGGCCGGGGGGCCGATGGCGGGGCGCGTCTTGCTTCGTGGTGCACCCTCGCACCGGCCGCCGCGACCTTATCCGTCAGCCAGCCCAGGGTGGAAGTGGTCGTGAATCTTCTTCGCCACGGCCGGTCCGATCCCAGGAGCATTCTCCAGATCCTCGAGCGCCGCGTTGCGCACACCGCGAGCGGAACCGAAGTGATTCAGCAGGCGCCGCTTCAGCGCGGGCCCGACGCCCGGGATGTCATCGAGCTCGCTCCGCGTGAGCGCCTTCGACCGACCGGCGCGATGGGTGGTAATGGCGAAGCGGTGCGCCTCGTCGCGCAGGCGCTGCAGGTAGTACAGCACGGGGTCGCGCGGCGGCAGCTGGAAGGGCTCGCAGCCGGCGCGATGGAACCATTCGCGGCCGGCGTCGCGATCCGGCCCCTTGGCGACGGCGACCAACGGGATGTCGTGGCAACCGAGTTCCGCCAGCACCTCCCGCGCCGCATTGAGCTGGCCGATACCGCCGTCGATCAGCACCAGATCGGGCCAGGTGCCGGACTCGCGCGTCGGATCCTCCTTCGCGGCGCGGCCGAAGCGGCGTTCGAAGACCTCGCGCATCATGGCGAAGTCGTCACCCGGCTGCACCGGACCCTTGATGGAGAATTTGCGGTAGGCCTGCTTCATGAAACCCGAGGGTCCCGCCGCGATCATCACGCCATAGGCATTTGCACCCTGGATGTGGCTGTTGTCGTAGACTTCGATGCGCTCGGGCATGGAGGGCAGGTCGAAGACGCGGGCGACGCCCTGCAGCAGCGCCTCCTGCGCCGTGCCTTCCGCCAGCTTGCGCTCCAGCGCTTCGCGCGCGTTGGTCTCCGCATGCTCCACCGCGGCACGCTTGTCGCCACGCTGTGGGCGGTGCACTTCCACCTTGCGGCCGGCCTTGATGGAGAGCGCCTCGGCGATCAGCGCGCGTTCCGGCGGCTCGTGGCTGACGAGGACGAGGGGCGGCGGCGGCAAATCGTCATAGAGCTGGCCGATGAAGCTGCCCAGCACCTCCTCGGGTGTCTGGTCCTGCTTCGCGTGGCTGAGAAAGAAGGGGCGGTTGCCGTTGTTGCGCCCGCCGCGGAAGAAGAAGACCTGCACGCAGGACTGGCCGGCCGCCTGATGCAGCGCGACCACGTCGGCGTCACCCAGGCCCTCGATGTTGATGCGGTCGCGGCCCTGAACATGCGTCAAGCCGCGGATGCGGTCGCGCAATGCCGCGGCGCGCTCGAACTCGAGCTTCTCCGCCGCCACCTCCATCTCACGGGCGAGCTCCTTCTGGATGGAAGGCGTCTCGCCGGAGAGGAACTGCTTCGCCTGCTTGACGAGGTCGGCATAGTCCTCGCGCGAGATACGGCCGACGCAGGGCGCCGAGCAGCGGCGGATCTGATACAGGAGGCAGGGCCGGTCGCGCGTGTCGAAGACCGTGTCGCGGCAGGAGCGTAGCAGGAAGACTCGCTGCAGCGCAGTCAGGGTCTGGTTCACCGCCCAGGCGGAGGCGAAGGGCCCCCAGTAGCTCGCTCCCTTCCGACGCTCGCCCCTGTGCTTGGTGATCTGCGGATAGGCGTGGTCCTCGGTCAGGACCAGCCACGGATAGGATTTGTCGTCGCGGAGGACGATATTGTAACGAGGGCGGAGGCGCTTGATGAGGTTGGCCTCAAGCAGCAGGGCCTCGGCCTCACTTGCGGTTGTGATCACCTCCAGGTTTCGCGTCTCGTGCACCATGCGGCGCAGGCGCTCGGGCAGCCGGCCAAGCTGGGCATAGCTTGCCACCCGCTTCCTGAGCGCCCGGGCTTTGCCTACATAAAGGGCATCACCCTTCCCATCCAGCATACGATAGACGCCCGGCGAGAGCGGCAGGGTGGGCAGGGCGCGCTCGATGACGCGCACTCCCTCCATTACGGGCGGGGCGTCGGCAGGTGTGGCCTGGGCGTCGGAATCAACCTCGCTCATGGCCTGAGTTAGGTATTGCGGGCGTCCCCCGGCAAGCATGGGTTCTCCACCGAAGCTGTGGACAACTCTGTGGACCGAGAGCGCCGAGCGGCCCCCAAAGTCTTGTCATCCGCCGGTCACACCGCTTTGCCCAAGTTTTCGGCAGAATTGCGAAGTGACTGAAATTGCTGGATTTCCGTCGCGGATCATGACGTAGGAGGACGTCAAGCAGAACATTCTGCTTGACTGCCGGGGCCGGAATCACGCAGCCGTGACTCCAGTGGACAAAACGTGCCGCAACCGATTCAGCCTCGTGTCCGTTCGATGACAACGCCGACGGATGCGACATCCGGAAAGGCATCGGGCTTCTCCACCTGAACCCGTACGCGCCGCACGCGGGGATCTCCAAGAGCCGCTTCCGCAATGCGCTCCGCCAGGGTTTCCACCAGCAAGGTGTGGCCGGCCGCGGCAACGGACCGCGCCATCCTGACGATTCCTGAATAATCCACGACGCGCACGAGATCGTCTTTTCCTACGCTCGAAGGCGCTGCCTCGTCCTCCACCGCAAGTTGAACGCTGATCAGAACACGCTGCGGCGCCGCCTTCTCGTGCGGGTGAACACCGAGTCGCGCCTGTAACTCCAGGTTGCGGACAAAAACCAGGCGCAGCCGCGCTTCGGCATGTGGCGCGATGCTCATTCGGGTGGAGATCCCACGGTACCGGCAGGTGACCATTGCAGGTGCTGCCCGCCATCGAGCGCGATCATCTGCCCTGTCATCGCCGGCAGCGCCAGAATCGCAAGCGCGGCACGCGCCACTTCGTCCGGCCCGGTGCCGTGCCGCAGCGGTACCGAGGCGCATTGGCGAGCGAACTGTTCCGGCGTCTGGCGTGGGCTGGGCAGCGCAGGGCCCGGACCAATGGCATTCACCCGGATGCGCGGCGCCAGCGCCAGCGCCAGCGACTGCGTCAGCGCCCAGAGTCCGGCCTTGGAGACGGTGTAGGACAGGAAGTGTGGCGTCAGCGACCAGACGCGCTGGTCGAGCATGTTGATCACCACGCCCTCCGCCTCGGTCGGCAGGCGGTGCGCGAAGGCCTGCACCAGCACGAAGGGGGCGCGCAAGTTGGGCTCGATGTGCCGGTCCCAGCTTTCGCGGGTCGCGTCGTGCCATTCATCGCGCTCGAAGGCCGAGGCGTTGTTCACCAGCACGCCGATGGGCCCGAGCGCCGCCGCGGCAGTGGGCAGAAGCGCAGCCGACTCGGCCTCCCGCGCCAGGTCGGCTCGCAGCGTCACGGCGCGTCGTCCGAGGCCGCGGATCGTGCCGGCCGTCTCCTCCGCCTCCGCAGCGCTGCCCGCATAATGCACGGCGATGTCGAAGCCGGCGCCAGCCAGCGCCAAGGCGATGGCGCGGCCGAGGCGCTTCGCGGCGCCGGTGACGAGGGCGGCACGCGGAATCGTCGGCGGGATCGGCAGGCTCGACATGCCGGCGGTCTAGACGCGCCCGGCGGCGCCGTCCACGCCCCAGCAGTCATTCCGCACGGCGTACCTCGGCGATGACGAAGCCGCTCCGCGGCAGCGCCGGCATACGGGCGAGATCCACCTGCAGGTCCTGCTCGGGCACGGTGTAGCGCATGCCTTCCGTCAGCAGGCACAGCGCGCGCTTCATCAGGGCGATGGTGATCCATTCCCCCGGGCAGCGGTGATTGGCCAGGAAGTCGCCGCCGCCTTGCGGGATGAAGTCGAAGGCGTTGCCGCTCCAGCGGCGGAAGCGGTCGGGATCGAAGCGATCGGGATCCTTCCACACGCGTCCGTCATGGTTGGTGCCGTAAAGGTCGAGGAGCACCCAGGCACCCTCGGCGAAGTGATGCTCACGCCATTCGAAGGGCACCAGCACGCGGCCGCCGACGAAGGGAAAGAAGGGATAGAAGCGCCGCACCTCCTGCACGAAGCGCTCCTGCGCCGCATCGTCGGCCCCTGCCAGACCGGCCCGTGCCTCAGGATGATCATGCAGCGCCAGCGCGGTGAAGGTGATGAACCGGGCAATGGCGACAGTCGGGCGCAGCAGGTTCAGGATCTCGACCGCTGCCACCCGCGCGGGGAGCAGTTCCCCTTCCTGGTCGCGATGCAGGGCCAGGACTCTCGCCGGACTGTCCTCCGGCAGGTCGGCCGCGTCGCGACGGATGCGGCCGACCTCGCGCCGCAGCCAGCGCTCGGTGCGCAAACGGAGCATCGAGGCACGCCAGTTGGGCGGGCCGACGATGCCGGCATTGTCGATCATGGCGCCGATCTCGCGCATCCGCGCCTCGACCTCCGGCTCCGCGAGCGGCAGGCCGACCCAGCGGCAGACGGCGCGGCAGAGCACCTCACGCACAGCCTGGTGGAGCACCACCCTGTCCGCCGCTTCCCACCGCGGCAGCGCCTGACGCCAGGCGGCATCCATCTCCGCCTCCAGTCGCGCGATGGACGCAGGCGTCATCAGATCCATGAACATTCGCTTGCGCCAGGCATGGGCGCGGCCGTCCTGCACGAAGACGCTGCCCTTGTCCTGCAGCAGGCGCAGGGTGGAGGCCGGCAGCGCGCCGCGGCGGGTAAGGCGCCCAGGCTCGTAGAAGACGCGCGCTGCCTCCTCGCCCAGCATGCAGACGGCCCGGCGTAGCATCAACCTGGTCTCGAACGCGTCCGAACCCAGCGCGCGGCAGCGGTTGGAAGCGAAGACATAACCCTCGCGCAGCAGGGCAAGAGTGCTGTCGGGGTTGGGGTCGCGCGGGACGGGCATGGACTCTCCAGGTACAGCGCGCAGCGTGACGCACCGGCAGCCACAAGCCGCCGACCGCGCCTCGGTTCCCACGGGGAGATCCCCGGAGGAGAGCGAAACGGATCCCCACCTCCCGCCCCTTCGCCGTGCACAAGCCCGCCTGCCGCGCCAAGCCGGTTCAGCCCGACATGCCGAAGACGATCCTGGGGCGGCACCGGGAACGAGGCCGTAGTGGAGCATCGGCCCGTCTCGCCGCGGGACAGGCTGCCCCTGCCGGAACACTCACCGGCGGCGCCGGGAAGCGTTGCCCCTCGGGGCAGGATGGCGGCCGGATCAGATATCCGGATTCAGGGTGGCGCTGCTGCCGAAGGGGCGGCTGTCCGGCAGGTCGTCGGCGCTGCGGGTGGTGTCCTTGTTCGCCGGCTCCATGCCGCCTTCCTCGCAACTGGCCTTGATCGCGCCGAGGGCGCGCTCCAGCGCGAGGCGGACCGCATGGTCCACATTGCCCGCCTGCTCCTGCAAGTGGCGGGCACGGCCCGGCCCTGGCTCCAGATGCAGGTGCACCTCCAACTCCGCCCTGCCCGCCAGGTCCCGCACCTCAAGCGCTCCCTGGTAATCGGTGCCGTCGCCTGCGCCCCAGCGCATGCGCCGGGCCCCGGGATCGACCTTCAGCCAACCCTCGTCCTGGTACGCATGTCCTGCGGCTTCCCCCTGGACCTCCACGCGCTCCGGCCCCCGCGGCACGACCTTGCGCACTGTCGGCAGGTAACGGGGCATGTTGCGGGAGTCGGAGAGGAAGGCGAAGACCTCCGCGGCGGGGCGCTCGATCTCGATGCGGCCGGTGAACTCACGCATGCGCGGAACCCCTCTGCTGACAGCCTGCTGGCAGAGGCAGGAAACGCGCCGGCCGACCACGGCGTTCCGCGACGCCCGCCCGGGCCGTCAACCGCGCTGGAGGAACAGGTAGCCGAGCTGCCCCTTCAGTCGTTCCAGGCACATCTGAGGGGCGAGCGGCGGGGTGAGCCCGGTCGGCTCGATCAGGGCCAGGGAGAAGCCCTGGCGGAGGAAGCCCTCCAGATACCCGACCGGCCCGCCTGGCTCTCGCACGCTCGACTCGTGGAACTCGACGACCAGGGTCAGGCTGGGTGAGCGCGCGATGAGCTTGGCCGCCCCTTTCAGGGCAGCCGGCTCCATGCCCTCCACGTCGATCTTCATGACATCGACCGAGGGCACATCCGCCAGCAGCGCGTCGACCGGAGCCGTGCGCACCTGCACGCGCTCGGTCTTCCAGATGCCGTGGTCACCGCCGCCGAAGCTGCCACCGCCCGAAAACTCGTGCGTGAAGGTGAGTTCCAGCATCCCTTCCTCGGACGAGACGCCGACGTCGAAGACACGCACCCGGTCGTCGAAGCCGTTGATCGAAACCGACTTGCGCAGCTTGCGGCAGATATACGGGTTTGCCTCGAAGGCGAAGACGCGCCCCTCGGCGCCGACCCACTGTGCCCCGAGCACGGTGTAGTAGCCGAAATTGGCACCAAGATCGGCGAAGCGCATGCCGGGCTTCACCGTGCTGTGGATCACCTGCTCGATCCACGGCTCCCAGCGGCCTTCCAGCATCAGGTGGGAGCAGATGCCCACGTCGCGCGTGTCCACATACATGCGATGACCGGTGTAGAGCCGAGTCAGCGCCTCATGATCGCCAAGATAGATGGTCTGGCCATCGCGCAGGCGCCGGACCTCCATGGCAAGGGCTGCTACTTCGGTCTGCAAGGCAGCGAGCTGACTCTCCAGGAGCCTGCCCCTGTCATGCGGCGGCATCGCGTCGTCCATTCGGGCCCCCTTGGGGTGGCCGGCGACACTAGCCGTGCGGGCAGAAATGAACAACACGCGATGGGACATGCCCCGCCAGGGATCTCGCCGGCAGGTTGCGTCGGGTTCCGCGACCGACTAAGTCGGGGCGCCATGTCCATGCCCCCCGAGCGAGCGGGTGCGGATGCCGCCAGGCTCGCTGCGGAAGCGGCGCCCGGCCGGATCGCCTTCCTGCATATCCCGAAGACGGCGGGAACCTCGCTGACCCAGGCACTCGCCACGCACTGGGGCCGGGTGCGCATCATTGGACGCTGGGAGGAGCTGCGGGACCTTCCGCCAGGCGGCCTGGACGACATCACGCTCTTCGCCGGCCATTTCTTTGCGCGGCAGCTCACGCATCCGGCGCTCGCCGCCTTCGTGCCCGTGACCGTGCTGCGCGATCCGATCGCGCGCCTGTTCAGCGAGTACCGCTTCGGCCGCTACACGGCGGAGATGGGACGCCCCCTGACGCCCTCCATGGAATACGGGTTGCGCGTCGATTTCTTCGAGTACGCGTTCTCCGGCATGGGCAGTTGGGGACGCCACATGCAGCTTTTCATGCTCGGGCTGGAGGAGGGAGAGCAGCACAGCACGGTGCCTCTTGGCGACCTGCTGCACCGCGCGAAGCGGCGGCTCGACACCATGCGCGTGGGCCTGACCGAGGACCTGGCGCCTTTCCTCGAACGCCTGTTCGCCGAGGCCAGGGCCCCCGTACCATCCCTGCCGCGGCTCATGGCCCAGGACACGGTCGAGGATGACGGGCTCACGGCGGCCCAGCGGGCAGTCCTGGCCGAGGTGCTGGCACCGGACTATGCGCTCTACGCGCATGGACGTGCGGTCATGCAGCGCTGGCTCGACCGCGACCCCGCCGTGGCGGCAGGGTAGCCTTCAGCCCGGGCCGGGCGGCGGCCAGCCTCGGGCTCAAGCCGCCGGTCGCTCGCGACGATCAGGCTACCGCACGCGCACACCCCGGATCGCGGCTGGCCCCGTGCTCCCGCAGGTAACGGCCACCGTCGTCGCATCCATCGGCCACGCTCCGGCTCTCTCCCAGCCCCGCCGGCCGGGGCATAGGAAGGGCCGGGCATGGTCGCCTTCGTTCAGGCGAACCGGAACAGTCCGTTGCTCACCACCACCTTGTCGCGCTCCACAACACGGGCGCGGAAGGCGGCGCCGCCCTCCTCATGCCAGATCTCCGCGCGGATGGTCTCGCCCGGGAAGACCGGAGAGGAGAAGCGAAGGTCCATCCTGCCGAAGCGCGTGGTGTCGTAATCGCAAAGGCTGCGCAGCAGCGCATGGCAGACCGTGCCGAAGGTGCAGAGCCCGTGCAGAATGGGGCGTGGGAAGCCGGCCGCCTTCGCCACCGCGGGGTCGATATGCAGCGGATTGAGGTCGCTGTTCAGGCGATAGACCAGCGCCTGCTCCGGCCGCGTCGGCATGTCCAGCGTCAGGTCAGGCGCGCGCCCGGGCTCCGGGTGCGGCTGCCTGACCGGCCCGGAGGGACCGCCGAAGCCGCCATCCCCACGCAGGAAGGAGGTGGAGGTAAGGGTAGCCAGCTTCTCGCCGGTCTGCGCGTCCAGCACCTCGCGCTCGCTGTACATCAGCGCACCCTTGCCCTCTCCGCGGTCCACCAGGCCGGTGACGCGGGAGCGGCCGATGATCTCGCCTTCCGTCGGCAACGGCCGGTGAAGGATCAGTCCCTGCTCGCCATGGACGATCTTCACCCAGTCGATGCCGGTGTCCGGATTGCGCGACCAGAAGCCGGGCGAACCCAGCACCACGGGCATGGAGGGCATCACCTTCAGCCGTGGCTCGTAGACGAAGTCGAGCTGCCGCTCGTCCATCGGGTCCTGCCCGAGACCGATGGAGAAATTGTACAGCGCCACATCCTGCCACCGCAGCCTCTGGCGCACTTCCGGGATCGGATAGTTCAGCAGCTTCTCATAGACGATCGCCATCTCAGTGCCCTCCCCCCTCGAGTTCGATGACGGCGTCCGCCGCGTAGCAGCCCTCGCCTTCCGGCAACACCAGCACCGGGTTCAGGTCCACCGAGGCGAGGCGCGGCCCCGCCGCGGCGGCAAAGGCCGAGAGCGCGGAGAGAGCGCGCGAGAGCGCGGCCAGGTCCGCCTTCGGCCGCCCGCGCGCGCCATCAAGCAGCGGGAAGCCCCTGAGCGAGCGGATCATGCGCTCCGCCTCCGCCACGTCGAAGGGGCAGCGGCGGAAGGCAACGTCCTTCAGCACTTCGATGAAGATACCGCCAAGCCCCACCATCGCCACCGGCCCGAAGACGGGGTCGCGGAAGATGCCCATGGCCATCTCCACCGCCCCCTTGATCTGCTTCGCCACCAGGACACCCTCGATGCGCGCGGCCGGGGCGTGCTGGCGGGCGCGCTCCAGCAGGGTCGCGACGCCGTGACGCACCGCCTCCGCATCCGCCACATCCAGCATCACGCCGCCGATCTCGCTCTTGTGGAGGATGTCGGGCGAGAGGATCTTCAGCACGACGGGAAAGCCGATGGCCTCCGCCGCCGCGACCGCCGCCTCGCTGTCGGAGCAGGCATGCTCGGGCACAGCGGGCACGCCGGCCTCGGCCAGCAATGCCTTGGCCACCGCCTCGCTCGGCGTCGCCTCGGGCAGGGACACCTGCGGCAGCGGCACCGCAGGCGGCGCGGCACCGGCCTTCTCGAAGGCCTCGCCGAAGCGGCCCATGGCGGCGATCGCATTCACCGCGCGCGAAGGGTCCTCGAAGCAGATCCAGCCATCGGCCTCGTATTCACGCACCTTGTTCGGCGCCAGCATGGACATCACCCATAGCCGGTCCGGATGCGCGGCGCGCACGGCGCGCATCTGCTCCTGCAGCTTGGGCCCGACGCTGCGCCCCGCCGCGGTCTGCGACCAGAAGGCGAGGATGGAGGTGTAGCCGCCATCCACTGCCACGCTCTCGGCAAACCGGCCGATCAGCGAGAGGTCGTTGGTCACCTGCGCCGTGCAGTCCACCGGGTTGCGCGGGGCACAGAAGGGAACGAGGGCACGCAGCCTGGCCTGCGCCTCCTCCGGCATGGGCGGCATCGCCACTGCCGCCGCCTCCGCGGCATCCGAGATCAGCACCCCGGCCCCCCCCGAAACGGTGAGCACGCCGAGCGTGTTCCGCGCGGGGTAGATGCGCTTGGTCGCCGCATAGGCGATGTCCAGCATCTCCTCCGTCGTGCGCGCACGCACCACGCCGAACTCGTCCAGCACGGCCTGGGTCACGGTGTCGTCGCCGGCGATGGAGGCGGTATGCGACTTGGCGGCGACGCCGCCGAGCTGGCTGCGGCCGACCTTCATCATCACGATCGGCTTGCGGTTGCGCCGCGCCAGATCCAGCGCCGCGATGAACCGCTCGCTCTCGCGGATGCCCTCCGCATAGGCGCAGATCACCTCCACCTCCGGCGCCTGCGCCATCCAGCCCAGCACGTCGCCCAGGGCCACCTCGGCCTCGTTGCCCGTGGTGATGCAGACGGAGGTGCCGAGGCCGCGGTCGAGCGCGGCGGCGAAGACATGCGTGCCATAGGCGCCGGACTGCGAGGCGATGCCGATCCGCCCCGGGATCGGCCAGCCCTTCTCGAAGCTGGCGGAGAAAGTGCCGTAGAAGCTGATGGGCGCGTTGAACACGCCGAGGCAGTTAGGGCCGAGCAGCCGCATGCCGTGGCGGCGGGCCGCAGCCGTGAGCCGGGCCTGGGCCTCCTCCCCGGCCGCGTCCACCTCGGCGAAGCCCGCAGTGAAGACGATGACGGCGCGGCAGCCCTTGGCGCCCAGGTCCTCCACCGCCTGGATCGCCAACTCGACCGGCACGGCCACGATGGCGACATCGGGCGCTTCCGGCAACGCGGCGACGGAGGCGAAGGCGGGCAGCCCCTGCACCGTCTGCCGCCGCGGGTTCACCGGCCAGAGCCCACCCTGGAAGCCCTGGCCCTTCATGTAAGCGATAGGCCGGCCACCGATGCGGGCCGGCTCGTCAGAGGCACCGATCACCGCAAGGGACCGCGGCCGGACCAGCGGATCGAGCGTGGCGAAGCGGACCGGCAGTGCGGCATCGGCGGGCATGGACATCTCCCCTCTGTCAGGCCGCGCAGCCTGAGCGAGGCGCGCTGGTCCGGCAAGGGGGAGAGGCGGTGGCGAGGACGGCGACCTGCCGGTTACTCCTCTTCTTCCTCCTCCTCGTCCTCCTCCCAATCCTCGTCCTCGTCCTCATCCTCGTCGTACTCGTCGTCCTCCTCGTCTTCGTCCTCGTACTCGTCGTCTTCCTCGTAGTCGTCCTCGTACGCGTCCTCCTCCTCGCCCTCATCGTGGTCGCCACCCTGCACCACGGACGGAGGCGGCCAGACCGCGAAGGGCGGGGGCACCGCAAGCATCGCCTCGGGCTCGGCGAAGGCATCGGAGTGTGCCTGGTGGACGAGAGCAGCTGCCCGCATCGTCCGCATCGTATGGCTGAGCATGTCCTTCATTCGCTTGTCTCCTGCCTCGGCGCGGCGCCGCAGGCGTCGTGCCTGGCGCACCGAGCCAGTGCTCCGTTGCACGCCGAAGGTTCTAGCACGAGCATATGATGCGGCTGAGGCGGTGCGGTTGCGCCCCGGCCGGATGCCAGCCCGAAGCGGTGCCCGGGCATAGGCATCGCCCCCATGCCGGCATGGGCGACGGCAGGCCAGGAGCAGGTCCGGACATGGCGGGCCAAGCGCCCGACCTCTCCCGGCCCGCGGACCCGCGCCGGGCGGGACGCCCTCCGTCAGCCCTGCGCGTCGGGCGAGAGCACCATGCAGTCACCGCGGCTCTGTAGCCGCTCGCAGAGCCGGTGGGCAGAGGACTGCGACAGGCCGATGACCCGCGCGCGGTAGAGCGTGCTGCGGCCCTGGGCCACCCGCTGCACCATGACGCGGCCGGCGCCGCCGCCGGTCCCGTGGGCCTTGCCGGCCATGCTTTGGGCGAGGCTCCTGCTCGAGAAGGCGCCGACCTGCACGGCCCAATCGCCTGTAGCGGCCCTGACCGCCGGTTGCAGAGTCGTCGGCAGCGTTGATGCATGGGCCGTGCCAACCAGGCCAAGGCCGCTGTTCCTGCCCGAAGCGGCGGTCGACCGTGTGCGCGGCGCGGGAGGCGGCAGCGTGGCAACCAGCGCGGTCGGTGCCCGGGAAGATGTGGTCGACTCGGCCTCGCGTGCCGCCGCTTCCGCGAGCCGTGCCGCGCCTGCCGCAGTGGAGCCGTCCGGGATCGGATCCATGCGAACCACCGGACCGGCCGAGGCAATCTGGTAGGGGACGGGCGCGGGCGCGCTGTCCGCCGCGAGCAGGCTGGTCGAGCCATCCGGAATCGGATCCATGCGAACCACCGGGCCAGGCGGTAGCTGCGCCACCTGTATGCCCGGATCCACCGCCTCCCGCTGCTCACGCAGTGCCAGCATGGTGGCACTGTCCATACGCCGCGGCCCGGGTGGAATGTTCAGCGGGATCTCCGCCGCCGCATAGACCTCCGGCCGCGCGCGCCGGTTCGGGTGGTAGCTGACGATGTTGGGCCCGATCCGCGCCACGTAGTTGCGCGTCTCGCGCGGCAGGCCACGACCGTTCCAAAGGTAGTCCTCGAGCCGCCGGGGACCGGCGTTGTAGGCCGCGAGGAAGGCCGGCGAGCCGTAGAGCTCGTACATCTCCCGGATGTAGGCGGTCCCGGCCATGATGTTGTCGTAGGGGTGATAGGGGTCATCGCCCAGCCCGTACCGGTATTGCAACTCCCGGTAGGTGGCGGGCATCACCTGCATCAGCCCCATGGCGCCCGCCCGGCTGGTCGCCTGGGCCCGGCCGGCCGACTCCTGGCGCATCACCGCGCGGATCCAGCGCTCCGGCACATCGAAGCGGCGGGATGCCTCGCGAATCCAGGGGCCCCACGGATCGTCCGACGGTCCGGGCGGGTCGTAGCTGGCAGGCCGATTGTAACTGCCATAGGTGGCGACTCGCGGTGCTGCCTCTCGATGCGTCTGGCCACAGGCGGCAAGCATGGCCAGCAAGGACAGTGCGAGCATGGGCCGCATGGCCCACCGGGCGCCGGCCACCCCCCCGCCAGCGCCGCGGCTCGTAGTCCAGTTCCCCTGGGGCATCCCCTCTCGCTCCTCGGGTCTGGGAAACCAGGCAAACCGCCCATGGCCTCTCCTCGGAGCCGCATCGTCCCCTCACGACGCAACTCCGGCCACAGGCGGGTCCTGGCGGACGGTGATCCGTCCTTGGATCTCCACGCGTACACGCATGACGTGTTGCAAGGCAAGACCGAGTTGCCATCGCAATCCTCTGTCCGCGATGGCGCCTGTCCCTGGCGGCCGGGTCCCGGCCACCCCGTCGCCGTCGCTTCCGCTGCCAAGCTGCGCTATGAAGACGGCTTCGGTCGCCTGCCTAGAGGACACGCCATGCAGTTCCGTCCGGGCCTTCGTCCCGCCGCCCTGGCCCTGATGCTCGCCGCCGGGCTTGCCGCCTGCGCGCCGACCAACACCAACACCACCTACACGGCCGGCAGCATCGGGGTGGCGCAGCAGGTGCGCTACGGCACCATCGTCGGCATGCGGCCGGTACACATCGCGGGCAGTCAGAGCGGCCTGGGCGCGGCCACGGGCGGCGTCGCCGGGGCAGTGCTGGGCAGCACGGTCGGCGGCGACTGGCGGGCGCGCGCGGCGATGGGCGTCGTGGGCGGGCTGGTCGGCGCCGGTGCCGGCGTGCTGACCGAGCGTGGCCTGACCCAGGGCCAGGCGGTGGAGTTCACCATCCGCCCGGACAGTGGCGGGCCGGACTACACGGTGGTGCAGACCAATGAACTCGGCCTGCAGGTGGGCGAGCGCGTCGCCATCTCCTTCGGTGACCGGGCGCGGATCAATCGGGTCGCGCCCGGACCGGGCGCCTACGCGCCGCCCATGGGCTATGGCGCTCCGGCCGGCTACAAGCGCTAGGGTCCGGATCCGCTCGCACGGTCAGACAGCACGGCAACCCTGCGGCGCCCTGCAGGTCGTGGCGACGCACCCGGCGGGATGCGTCGGAGCCATGGGCACCGCGGCACGGAGGCGGCTGAGGTCGCCCGCGGCGGCAGGCCATGCGGAACCAAAGCCGTCCCCGCTCTGGCGCGGCGAACGGGCCGGCGGCCTTCCTGGCCTGGCCTCAGCCGCCGAACATGGCGCGGATGGCGGCGGGATCCACCGCCTCGATCGTGGAGGGTGTCCAGGAGGGCTTGCCGTCCTTGTCCACCAGCACGCTGCGCACGCCCTCCCGGAAGTCGGGGTGCCGGTGCACCACCACGCGCGTCAGGGCCAGTTCCATCGCCAGGCACTCGTCCAGCGTCGCGCCGGCACTGCGCCGCAGCAGTTCCAGCGAGACGGAAAGGCTGGTCGGCGACATGCGGCGCAGGATGGCGGTCTGCTCCGCCGCCCATGCCGTGCCCTCGGCGGCCAGGGCGGCCAGGATTCCTGGCATGCTGTCCTGGCCGAAGCAGCGGTCGATGGCGGCGCGGTGCGGTGCAAAGCTCGCCTCGGGCGCCGGCTCGGCGAAACGGCGCACCACATCCGCATCCCCGTCCAGCAGCGCGGCGCGCAATGCGGGCAGCCGCTCGCGCGGCACGTAGTGGTCGGCCAGGCCCGCATGCACCGCATCGGCGCCCTTCAGCCGCGCGCCGGACAGTGCCAGCCAGGTGCCGATGGCGCCAGGCAGACGCGGCAGCACGTAGGAGGTCCCGACATCGGGGAAGAGCGCGATCGCCGTCTCCGGCATCGCCAGCATTGCGTTCTCCGTGACCACGCGCGGGCCGTTATGGACCGAGAGGCCGATACCGCCGCCCATGCAGACGCCGTCGATCAGCGAGACCCAGGGCTTGCCGAAGGTGGCGATGCCACGGTTCACCGCGTATTCCTCGGCAAAGAAGGACTCGACGCTCTCGGTATCCCCCGCCAGCGCGAATTCGCGGATGCGGCGGACGTCGCCGCCGGCGCAGAAGGCACGGCCGCCCGCCCCTTCCAGCACCACGAGACGGACCCCGGGATCGTCCTTCCAGGCGTCGAGCGCCGCCTGGAAGCCGCGGATCATCGCCAGGTCCAGCGCGTTCAGCGCCTTCGGCCGGTTCATCAGCAGCGTGCCGGCCGCGCCTTCGCGGCGGGCAATGATGGTCGGCTCGGCAGTGTCGGTCACGCAGCGCCCTCCCGGCTGTTGCTCGCTCGCGGCGTCGCCTAGCCCCTCGGCGCCGGGCGGGCAACCCGCAGCGGGGACCGCGTCCTCCGCCACGGGCGGTGCAGACGGGCCCTAGCCGCGCTGCGCGGCGGCAATGAAGGCGAAGTTGTCGAAGCTGTTCTCCGCCACGCGGAACCACTGGTACTCCTCGTCGCGGTAGGCGCGATAGGCAGTCCAGATGCGCCGGAAGCGCTCGTTGCGGCCGCTCATCTCCTCATACAGCCCGTGCGCTTCGCGCCAGGCCGCCTGCAGGATGTCGCGTGGCCAGAAGCGGAGCTGGGCGCCGGCGGCCACGAGACGGCGGAGCGCCTGCGGGTTCAGGTGGTCGTAGCGCGCGACCATCTCGGCATTCGCCTCGCCGCAGGCGACCTCGACCGCCTCCCGGTAGGGCTGCGGCAGCGCGTCCCAGGCGCGCTGGTTGGCCATGAAGTGCAGCCGCGCGCCGGGCTCCCAGAAGCCCGGGGCGTAGTAGTTGCGCGCGACGCGCACGAAGCCGAGCTTCTCGTCGTCATAGGGTCCGACGAACTCCACGGCATCCAGCGTGCCGCGCTCCAGCGCCGGGTAGATGTCGCCGGCGGCGATCTGCGTCGGCACCGCGCCCAGGCGCTGGAACACCTCGCCCGCAAGTCCGGCAATGCGGAATTTCAGGCCCTGCAGCTCCTGCAGGCTGCGGATCTCGTTGCGGAACCAGCCACCCATCTGCGCACCGGTGTCGCCCGCCGGGATGCCGACGATGCTGTAGTCGCGGAACAGCTCGGTCGCCAGCGCATTGCCGCCGCCCTGGGTCAGCCAGGCGGTGATCATGCGCGTGTTCAGGCCGAAGGGCAGCGCGGTGAAGAAGGCGAAGGAAGGATCCTTGCCGGTGTAGTAATAGGTCGCGGTGTGTCCGGCCTCGATCGTGCCGGCCTGTACCGCGTCCAGCACCTGCAGCCCGGGCACGATCTCGCCCGCCTGGAAGACCTGAATGCGGAAGCGTCCCTCGGTCAGCGCCGCCACCCGGGCCGCGATGCGCTCTGCCGTGCCGTACAGCACATCCAGGTTGCGGGGGAAGGAGGAGGAAAGGCGCCAGCGCACCTCCGGCAGCGACTGTGCGACGGCGGGGGCGGCAAGGGCCGCGGGCGCGGCGGCAACGGCGGTGCCAAGCAGGGCACGACGGTGCATGACGGGTCTCTCCTTCGGGTCGCGCGCATGTAACGCCGGCTGGTCCGTGGGGAAAGCCTGCCTCTCCGGCACGACATGCCGGCGGATGCCGCCCGCACGCTCACGGGACCGGCCCACCGGCCAGGCTCGCTACCGGCCGGCGTGGCGGAGGGGAGCACAGCGCCACCATCCCCTGCCCTTTCGGAATCCCGGCATTCCGCCAGGCCGGTCTGCCCCCCGGCGGATGGCCCGGTGCCACCGGCATACCCGTCAGGCCGGTGGCTACGGCCGCGCGACAGGATCTTCCGCTCCGGCGCCGCAGCCGACAGTTGCGCGCCCGCATCCGGTCCCGGCAGGCTGCCTCCGGGCGCCGCCATCGGCGCCGGGAGGAACGTCGCATGAAACGCCGCAACCTGGTCGCCGCGGCCGCCGCGGGCGGTACCGCGATCACGACCGGCGCCCTCGCCCCTGCCGTGAAGGCGCAAGGGGGACCCGCCACGCCGCACCTCGCTTCGACGCAGCCGCGCATCCGCTGGCGCTGCCCGAACAGCTTCCCGAAGTCGCTCGACACGCTCTACGGCGCCGCCGAGATCGTCGCCCGCCGCGTGCGGGAGATGTCGGAGGGCGCCTTCGAGATCACCGTCTCCGGCCCCGGCGAGGTGGTGCCCGGGTTGCAGATCCTGGACGCGGTCGGGCAGGGCTCGGTCGAGTGCGGCCTCACCGCCGGCCTCTACTATTTCGGCAAGGATCCGAGCCTTGCGATCTCCACCACGCTTCCCTTCGGCATGGGCAGCCGCGCCATGTATGCCTGGCTGCAATACGGTGGCGGGCGGGACGAGCTGCGCGAGGTGTTCCGCGACCAAGGTGTGGTGGCCATCCCGGCCGCCTGCACCGGCACGCAGATGGCCGGATGGGTACGCAGGGAGATCCGCTCGATGGACGAGCTGCGCGGCCTGAAGTTCCGCATCGCGGGCCTCGGCGGCAGCGTGATGCAGAAGCTCGGCGTGGTGCCGCAGCAGATCGCGCCCACGGACATCTATCCGGCGCTGGAGCGTGGGGTGATCGACGGCGCCGAATATATCGGCCCCTATGACGACGAGAAGCTCGGCTTCGCCCGCGTCGCGCGCGTTTATCTCTATCCCGGCTGGCAGGAGGTGGCTCCCTCCACCGACTTCATGATCAACGCCCAGGCCTGGGATGCGCTGCCGGCCACCTACCAGGCGATGCTGGAGACAGCCTGCGCCGAGGCATGGCACGCAACGGCAGCGAAATACGACGTGCTGAACCCACCGGCCATGCGACGGCTGATCGCTGCCGGCACGCAGCTTCGCCCCATTCCGCGCGAGGTGCTGACGGCGCTCTACCATGCCGCACAGGAGGTCTATGCCGAGATCGGCGAGCGGAATCCACGCTTCCGACGCATCCACGAGCACTGGGACAAGTTCCGGCTGGAGCAGGCGCAGTGGTTCCGCGTGGCGGAGGATGCGATGGCGAACTTCTACGCCATCGCCCATGCGCGGCGCTGAATATCCGGGCCGCGGCCAGTCTCCGGCGGCGATGGCGGATGATCGACCCGCCCGGGCCGGACTACAGGGAGATCGGCCGGCGGTACTTGGCGGAGACCGTCTCCGGCCGGATCAGCCCGCCTGCCAGGGCCATGGTCCAGTAGCCGATATCGGCCAGATGCACGATCGTGCCCTCCAGGCTGCGCACCACCAGCTCGCCCTCGCCGGAATGCGCGCCGGCGATATGCGCGACGGCCTCCGGCAGGCCGACCGTCAGGCAGATATGAACGCCGTAGGCGGGATGGCGGATGGAGGGCAGGCCCACGGCACGTGGCGTGGCCTCCCAGCGCCGGCGGTTCTCCGGGTCGAACTCCCAGGGCTTGCCGACATCATGGCAGAGACCGCCGGCGACGACGACGTCGTGATCGATCGCCATTCCCGGATTCAGCGCGGCCATCTCCTCGGCCATGCGCATCGCGAGGCGCGTCACGCCACGGATGTGGTCGGTCTGGTCACCGCGGGCCAGCACCATCTGCCCTGGATTGCCCGCCGGCGGGATGTCGCGGATCGAGGCGAAGCTGCTGCGGGCGATGGCGAGCGCCCAGGCCGCCACCACACCCTCCCGCAGCGCCGTGTCGCGGATCGCCTCGACCTCGGGCAGCTCTTCGCGGATCTGGCGCCTGAGCGCCTCCGTCACCTCGGCCATGGCCCCTCCCTTTCCCGCAGCACGGCGGCTAGGGTGGAGCGGTCAAGGGAGGTTGTCCATGCGCCGTGACCTGCTGCGCGGCTTCGCTGCGCTTGCCTGTGCCCTGCCGGCCGGCGCCCTGGCGCAGGGCATGGCTGACACCTCCTATCCTGACCGCCCAGTCCGCATGGTCGTGCCCTTCGCTCCCGGCGGCGCCGCGGATGTGGTGGCGCGGCTCTGCGCCCGGGCCATGGCGGAGACACTCGGCCAGCCCGTGGTAGTGGAGAACCGCGGTGGCTCGGGCGGCGTGATCGGATCAGAGGCGGCACTGGCCGCGCCGGCCGACGGCTACACCATCGTCTTCCACACGCTGTCCTCGGCGGTGCTCAACTCGGGCCTCTACAAGAACCTCAGCTACGACGTACGACGTGCCTTCACGCCGGTGGCACTGGTCGGGCTGGTGCCGAATCTGGTGCTGGTGAATCCGCGCGTGCCTGCGCAAACGCTGCAGGAGCTGATCGCGCTGATGAAGGCGGAGCCGGGGAAGCGGACCTATGCCTCCTCCGGCAACGGCACCATCACGCATCTCTCGGCGCATATGCTGCTCAGCCAGGCCGGGGTGGAGGCGATCCATGTGCCCTATCGCGGCTCCGGACCCGCCATGACCGACCTGATCGCCGGCACGGTGGACATGATGGTGGACACCATGGCGAGCGTCATCCCGGCCGTGCGCGCGGGCCAGCTGCGCGCCCTGGCGGTGACCACGCGCAACCGCACGCCAGTGCTGCCCGAGGTCCCGACGGTGCAGGAAGCCGGCCTTCCCGGCTACGAAAGCTACAACTGGCATGGCATCTTCGCCCTCACGGGAGTTCCGCCGCCGGTGCTGGCACAGCTGGAGCGCGCGACGGTCGCGGCCTTCCGCGCGCCGGCGACACGGCGGCGGCTGAGCGAGGTCGGCGTCGAGCCGAGCGGCATGGGGTCGCAAGACTTCGCGACCTTCTGGGATCAGCAGCTGGCGCTGTGGCTGCCCATCATCCGCAGCTCCGGCGCCACGGCGGACTGAGCCGCGCGGAACACCGCCCGGCAAGGTTCGAGAGGGAGGAAACGAATATGCGCTTCAAGGACAAGGTCGCCCTGATCACAGCGGCGGCGAGCGGCATCGGCCGTGCCACGGCCGATATCATCGCCCGCGAGGGCGGCATCGTGGCAGTCGTGGACAACAACGAGGAACGGCTCAACGCTGCCACGGACGCGATCCTCCGGAGCGGCGGCCAGGCCCACCCCTACCACGCCGATGCGCTGGACGAGGGCCAGGTCAATGCGCTGGTGGCGGATGTGGCCCAGCGCTTCGGCCGCATCGATGTGCTGGTGAACGCCGTTGGCGGCAGCACCATCATCGCTGACCCGGCCGCGACGACCGAGCGGCTGACGCTCGCCGACTGGCAGGCGCTGCTGCACTTCAACCTCACCGGCACCTTCCTGTTCACCCATGCTGTCATTCCCGTGATGCGGCGGCAACGCTCGGGCAAGATCGTGAACCTCGCCTCCATCGCAGGACGCGGGCTGAGCGAGATCAGCTCCTCCGCCTATGCGACGGCGAAGGGCGGCATCATCGCCTTCACGAAGAAGCTGGCGATGGAGCTCGGCCCGCACGGCATCAATGTGAACGCGATCGCCCCGGCCACCACCCTGACGGAGCGCATCCGCCCGCGCTGGGAGCAGCAGCCACCCGAGAAGCGCGCGGCGGATGTCGAGCGTACGCCGCTCCGCCGCATGGGCGAGGCGGCGGACCAGGCGAAGGTGATCTGCTTCCTCGCCTCCTCCGACGCCGATTTCGTCACCGGGCTCACCATCGACGTCACGGGAGGGCTGTGATCATGGCAGAGAAAGTCGGCTTCATCGGCCTCGGCAACATGGGCGGGCCGATGGCGCGCAACCTGCTGAAGGCCGGGGTCCCGCTGGTGGTGCGCGACATCGACCCGCGCAAGGTGCAGGCGCTGTCGGAGGCAGGCGCCGAAGTTGCCGCCGCGCCCCAGGCAGTGGCCCACCAGACGACGCGCTCCATCTGCATGGTGGAGACGACGGCGCAGGCCGAGGAAGTGATCGCCGGTCTCGCGGAAGGCGCGCAGCCCGGACACATCGTGATCTGCATGAGCACGATCGATCCCTTCGCGCTGCGCCGCATGGGCGATGCGCTGTCGGCGCGGGGCATCGCGCTGCTCGATGCGCCGGTGAGCGGCGGCACGACCGGGGCGGAGGCAGGCACGCTCACCGTCATCGTCGGCGGCGCACCCGAGGCCTTCGCCGCCTGCGAGGACCTGTTCCGTGCCATGGGGCGGAACATCTTCCATGTCGGCGGGCTCGGCAGCGGGCTGGCGATGAAGCTGATCAACAACATGCTGCTGCAGGTGACGACCGTGGCGGTGGCCGAGGCGATGGTGCTCGGCACCAAGGCAGGGCTGGATCCGCAGCGGATCTACGACGTGGTCAGCGTCAGCACCGGGCGCAGCAACGCCCTCGAACGCAGCGCGCCGCGCATGATCACGCGCGATTTCTCGCCCTCCGGGACCACCGACATCTCCTTCAAGGATCAGGAGCTGGAGACGGCCTTCGCCAAGGCGCTCGGCGTGCCGATGCTGCTCGCCAACGTGACGCAGCAGGTCTACCAGATGGCGCGCGCCGCCGGATACGGGAAGGAGGACGGTTCGTCGGTGGTCAAGGTGCTGGAGCAGCTGGCGGGCGTGACCGTCGGCAAGGCCGGCTGATTCGCCGGCCGCGCCCGCTACAGCCCCAGCAGCCGCTGCGCATTGCCGCCGGCAAGGGCGGCGCGTGTCGCCGCGTCGCAACTCTCGACCGAGCAGATATGGCCGATCGGGTCGCTATCGGCCATGTCGAAGGGGAAGTCGGTGCCCATCAGCACCCGGTCGGCGCCGAAGACGCGCACCAGGTATTCCAGCTGGTGCGGCGTGAAGACGATGGTGTCGAAATAGACCTTGCGCAGATAGTGGGTGGGCGGCTGCGGCAGCGAACCGCGCGCGTCGCTGCGCGCGCCCCAGGCATGGTCGATCCGGCCGGAATAGGCCGGCAGGTAGCCGCCCCCGTGCACCGCGAGGATCTTCAGCGCGGGATGGCGCTCCAGCACGCCGTCGAAGATCAGGTAGTGCAGCGCCACGGTCGTATCCAAGGGATTGCCGATGACGTTGCTGAAATAGTAGCGGCTGAAGCGTGCGCCGTGGGAGAAGCCGTTGGGGTGGATCATCACCAGCGCGCCGAGCCGCTCCGCCGCAGCCCAGAAGGGCTCGAAGGCAGGGTCGGAGAGCTCCCTGTCGCCGATGGTCGTCAGGATCTGCACGCCCTTAAAGCCGAGCTGCCCCATGCAGCGCTCCAGCTCGGCTACCGCCTCCGTCGCATCCTGCATCGGCACGCTGCCGAGTCCGACGAAGCGGTCGGGGCGCTCGGCGCAGAAGGCGGCGATGCCGTCATTCACCAGGCGCGTGGCCGGCACTGCGTGCTCCAGCGCCAGGGAATGGTAGCACTGGCCCGGCGGCGGCGCGCAGACCTGGATGTCGATGCCCATGGCGTCCAGCTCCGCGATGCGGGCGGCATGCTGGGTGAAGACCGTGCGGCGATCCGTCTCCTGCTTGCGGTTCAGGGCCTGCGTCTCCGGCGTTGCGAAGCGCGCCAGCGGAGCGGCGGAACGATCGAGGTGGGGCGCGACCATGGCCGCAGCCTCCGGCACCAGCACATGCGCATGCACATCCACCGTCCGGCTGGTGGGCCGCGTCTCGCGCCCCGGTCTTCCATGCGTGCGGGCGGCGGTGGCGCCGTAGTGGTTCGTCTCCTCGGTCATCCGGCTTCTCCTGCGCTCCGCGTCGCGATCCGGCCGACAGCATCGCGCACAATGCATCCCGCGGGAACCAGGGATGAGGCGCGATGCCGTTGCGGATCCGGGCCGGCGACCTCCCCGCACCGGCGCGGCGGCGCCTTGCCGGCCATGCCGGGGTAACCGATGCGGCAGACGCGGCGAATGCTGCATCAAGTCTGGTTCGGAGCTCTCTCCATGGTCAACACCGCTCCCATGGCAGTGGACCCGGCGGGTCGCCCTCTGGTCCGTGATGGCGTGCGGCATGCCGGTTCCCGCATCGGCAGTGCCATCACGAGCCTCCACCTCGCCATGCTGCCCTGACGGAGCCCGTCATGCCGCTCTCCCGCACGCTGCGTGACCATCGCCTGTGGATCGCCCTTGCGGCCATCGTCCTCATCGCGGCGGCGCATGCCGGCGGCCTGTCTGACCAGCTGTCGCTGCGGACCCTGGCGATGCACCGCCAGACCCTGACGCATTTCGTCGACGGAAACCTGCCGTTCTCGGCGCTTGCCTATCTGCTGCTGTATGTGGCGGTGGTCGCCCTCTCGGTCCCGGGCGCTGCGACGCTGACGCTGGCGGGCGGCTTCCTGTTCGGCACGGCGGCGGGCACGCTGCTGACCGTGGTGGGCGCGACCATCGGCGCGACCCTCCTGTTCCTAGTGGCGCGCAGGGTGTTCGGCGAGAACGCGCTCGACCGGCTCGGCCCGGCGGCGCAGCGTCTGGCCGAGGCGATCCGGCGCAATGCCGGGTCCTACCTGCTGGCGCTGCGGCTGGTGCCGCTGTTCCCCTTCTTCCTGGTCAACCTGGTGCCGGCCTTTGTCGGCGTGCGGCTCACCACCTATCTGGCGACGACCTTCTTCGGCATCCTGCCCGGCACGGCGGTATTCAGCCTCACCGGCGCGGGGCTCGGCAGCATCCTGGATGCGGGCGGCAGGCTGGAGCTGCACGCCGTGCTGACGCCGCAGATCCTGGGTGCCTTGTTCGGCCTTGCAGCCCTGTCGCTCGCGGCCATACCGCTGAAGGCCCGGCTCACCCGGGACTGACCGGGCGGGTCAATGCGCAGCCTCTGGGCAGCGGCACGGCGCCCGCCCAAGAGGCGGGCAGCCTCCATGGGCGGTACGGCCGATGGCCCGCCCCGCGTCGGAATTGGCACGCCCCTTGCTGCCGTAGGTGTGCCGGGCCGTCGAAGGCCCCGACCGACAGGGACCGCCGAACGCCATGACGCACACGACCGATCGCCGCTCGCTCCTGAAGGCCGGTCTTGCCGGTGCCGCGCTTGCCGCGCCGGCGCTGCGTTCCGCCGCCGCGCAGGGGCGGCGGGAAACCCTGCTGCTGATCAGCGAGAATCCGCCGAACAGCACGGACATCCACGGCGTCGGTGCCAATCGCCCGGCCTATGAGGCCTCCTGGAACCTCTATGACCGGCTGATGACCTTCGGCGTGAAGAAGGACGCCAATGGCAATGACCACTACGACTATACGACATTGCAGCCCGAACTGGCCGAGGAATGGGACCTGACCCCCACCTCCGTCACCTTCAGGCTGCGCCGCGACGCGAAATTCCAGGACGGCACGCCGGTGACGGCACGGGACGTGAAATGGAGCTTCGACCGTGCGGTCACGGTCGGCGGCTTCCCCACCTTCCAGATGCGCGCCGGCAGCCTGGAGAAGCCCGAGCAGTTCGTGGCGGTGGACGACCACACGTTCCGCGTGGACTTCCTCCGCCGCGACAAGCTGACCATGCCGGACCTCGCCGTGCCCGTGCCGGTTGTCATCAACAGCGGGCTGGCGAAGAAGCACGCCACGGCGCAGGACCCCTGGGCGATGGAGTGGCTCCGGGCGAACCCCGCGGGCTCCGGCGCCTTCCGGCTGGAGCGCTGGGTGCCGGGCCAGGAGATGGTCTTCATCCGCAACGACGCCTGGACCCGGGGCGCGCGCCCGGCGCTGGCACGGGTGATCTGGCGCATCATCCCGCAGGCCGGCAATCGCCGCGCGCTGCTGGAGCGCGGCGATGCCGACATCAGCTTCGATCTGCCGCCGAAGGATTTCCAGGAGCTGCAGAACACGCGGAAGCTGAAGATCGTCTCCACCCCGGTGGAGAACGCCATCCAGTATGTCGGCATGAACTGCGAGCGGCCGCCTTTCAACGATCCAAAGGTGCGGCAGGCGGTGGCCTATGCCGTGCCCTACCAGCGCATCATGGACCAGGCGATGTTCGGCCAGGCGGTGCCGCTGTTCGGCGGCCCGGCCACGCCGCCCGATGCCAGCTGGCCACAACCTGCGCCCTTCACCACCGATCTCGCCCGCGCCCGCACGCTGCTGGCCGAGGCCGGCCATCCCGACGGCTTCGAGACCACCCTCTCCTTCGATCTCGGCCTCGCCACCATCAACGAGCCGATCGCCTTGGCGCTGGCGGAAAACCTCGCTGCCATCGGCATCAAGGCCACCATCAACAAGGTCCCGGGCGCCAACTGGCGGAACGAGCTTCTCAAGAAGGAGCTGCCGCTGATCACCAACACCTTCGGCGGCTGGCTCAATTTCCCGGACTACTTCTTCTTCTGGGCCTATCATGGCCAGAACGCCGTGTTCAACACCATGTCCTACAAGAGCGCCGCGATGGACGCGCTGATCGACCGCAGTCGCTTCACCACCGATGCCGGCGAGTATGAGGAGGCGGTGAAGGGCTTCATCGGCCTGGCCTGGCAGGACGTGCCGCGCGTTCCGCTGTTCCAGCCCTATCTGAGCGTGGCGATGCAGCACTCCATCAGCGGCTACCGCTACTGGTTCCATCGCCAGCTCGACTACCGCACGCTGTCGAAGACGGCCTGATGCTGGCGGTGACGGTCCGTCGGCTGGTGGCGGCACTGCCGACGCTCGCGGGTGTGATAGTGGTGACATTCCTGCTGACCCGCGCGCTGCCGGGCGATCCTGCTGCCTATTTCGCGGGCCCGGCGGCGACCCAGCAGGCGATCGAGGAAATCCGGGCGCGGCTCGGCCTGGACCGCAGCTTGCCGGAGCAGTTCGTCGCCTATGTCGGCGACCTGCTGCGCGGGGATCTCGGCCTCTCCGTCACCACCGGCCAGCCGGTGCTGCAGGAGCTGCTGACGCGCCTGCCTGCCTCGGCCGAGCTTACCTTGCTCGGGCTGCTCTTCGCCGGCACGGTCGGGATCGCGCTCGGCGTCATGGCGGCGCTGCGCCCCAATTCCTGGCTGGACCATCTGTGCCGTGTGGTGGCGACGCTGGGTGTCAGCCTGCCCACCTTCTTCACCGGGCTGCTGCTGATCTACGTCTTCTATTACCAGCTCGGCTGGGCGCCGGCGCCGCTCGGCCGGCTGGATGTCTTCGCCTCGCCGCCCCCGCAGGTCACGGGCTTCTACCTGGTGGACAGCCTGATCGCCGGCGATGGCGGGGCCTTCGGCTCCGCCGCGACCCAGCTCGTGCTGCCGGCCGTCACCCTCGGCATCTTCGCCGTCGCGCCCATCGCGCGCATCACCCGGGGCTCGATGCTGGCCGTGATGGGCAGCGACTTCATCCGTGCCGCACGCGCCCATGGTCTCCCGGGTCGCATGGTGGTGCTGGCCTATGCGCTGCGCAACGCGCTGCTGCCGGTGGTAACGACGCTCGGCATGGTGTTCTCCTTCCTGCTCGGCGCCAATGTGCTGGTGGAGAAGGTCTTCGCCTGGCCTGGCATCGGCAGCTACGCGGTAGAGGCGCTGATCGCCTCGGACTACGCGCCGGTGCAGGGCTTCGTGATGACCATGGCGCTGCTCTATGTGGCCCTGAACCTGGCGATCGACCTGCTCTACCGGGTGATCGACCCGCGCGTGCGGCTCGAGGCGTGAGCGGCGAGGTCGCAACGGCGGGGCCGGCACCGGTAAGGGCGCCGGCACCAACCGGACTGCTGCGCCATGCGCGCTATGTGCTGGCCGGCAATCCCGTCACAGCGCTCGCCTTCGCGCTGTTCGCCCTGCTGGCACTGGCCGCCCTGGCGGGACCCGTCCTGGCACCCTACGATCCGGTGACGGCCGCCGGGCCGACGCTGCAGCCGCCCTCGACGGCGCACTGGTTCGGCACGGATGCGCTGGGGCGCGACGTGTTCAGCCGCGTGGTGGCGGCCACGCGCCTCGACCTCGGGATGGCCTTCGCGGCCGTCGCCATCGTCTTCGCCTTCGGCACCCTGGCCGGCACGGCGGCCGGCTTCTTCGGCGGCTGGACGGATCGCCTGGTAAGCCGGCTGGCCGATACCGTCATGGCCTTTCCATTGTTCGTCCTGGCGATGGGCATTGTCGCCGCGATGGGCAACAATGTGCAGAACATCATCATCGCCACCGCGATCGTGAATTTCCCGATATATGTCCGCATCGCGCGGGCCGAGGCGAATATCCGCCGCGACGCCGGCTATGTGGAGGCGGCGCGACTCTCCGGCTACAGTGACTGGCGCATTTTGCTGACCGAGGTGGCGCCGAACCTGCTGCCGATCATGATGGTGCAGGTTTCGCTCACCATGGGCTACGCCATCCTGAACTGCGCCGGCCTCTCCTTCATCGGCCTCGGCATCCGCCCGCCCACGCCCGAATGGGGCATCATGGTCGCCGAGGGCGCGTCGAACATCATCTCCGGCGAATGGTGGGTTGCCCTCTTCCCGGGCCTCGCGCTGATGCTCGCGGTCTTCACCTTCAACCTTCTGGGGGACGGGCTGCGCGACCTGGTGGACCCGAGGAAACGCACCTGATGGAGGCGCCCGCACCCGAAGCCGCGGCACCCGTCCGCAGCTGCGCGCCGGTGCTGGAGGTATCGGATCTCTGCGTGGAATTCCGCACGCGCTCCGGCACGGTGCGCGCGCTGCAGGAGGTGTCCCTGTGCGTGCACCGCGGCGAATGCCTGGGCGTGGTAGGGGAGAGCGGCTCCGGCAAATCGGTCACCGCCTACGCCGTGATGCGGTTGCTCGATCCTGCCGCGCGCATTGCCGCCGGCAGCATCCGCTTCGGCGGCATGGACCTGCTGGCTGCCTCGGCACGCGACATGGCCGATCTGCGCGGGCGCGAGCTCTCCATGATCTTCCAGAACCCGCGCGCCGCGCTGAACCCGATCCGCCCGGTGGGCCGGCAGGTCGAGGACGTGCTGATCCGGCATGGCGGCGTCACGCGAAGTGACGCACCGGCCCGCGCCGCGGCGCTGCTGTCCGAGGTCGGCATTCCCGATCCCGCCCGCCGGGCCCGCGCCTATCCCTTCGAACTGTCGGGCGGCATGTGCCAGCGCGTGGGCATCGCGCTGGCACTCGCCTGCCGCCCGGCGCTGCTGATCGCGGACGAGCCGACCACCGGCCTCGACGTGACCACCCAGGCCGTGATCATGGACCTGGTCACCGGCCTTGCGCGCGAGCGCGGCATGGCAACGGTGCTGATCACCCATGATCTCGGCCTCGCCACGGAGTACTGTGACCGCATCATGGTCATGCATGCCGGCCATGTGGTGGAGGAAGCGCCAACGGAGGCGCTTTTCGCAGCACCGCGCCACCCCTACACGGCACGGCTGATCGCGGCGACACCGCGGCCGGGCCTGGCGCTCACCGGGCTCGCCGCCATCCCCGGCAGCCTGCCCGACCTGCGGCGTGGGGACCTGCCGGCTTGCCGCTTCCTTGCCCGCTGCGATCGCGCGACGCCAGCCTGCGCGGAGGCGCCGTTGCCGCGGCGGAAGGAGGACGGGCGCATGGTCGCCTGTCGCCACCCACTGTGACGGCGCCGCTGCTCGAGGCGGTGGCGCTGACGAAGCGCTTCCCGGTTCCGCAATCCGGCCTTGTCCGCTGGCGCGCCCGCCCGTCCTTCCTGCACGCGGTGGATGAGGTGTCGCTCTCCGTGGCGGCCGGGGAAACGCTCGGTCTTGTCGGCGAGTCCGGTTGCGGCAAGTCCACCCTGGCGCGGGTGCTGGCACGGCTCATCGACCCGACCAGCGGCAGCATCCGCCTGCGCGGGGAGGAGATCGGCAGCATCCCCGCCGGGCGCTTCGGCCACGACCCGGCACGGCGCGCGGCAATCCAGATGGTGTTCCAGGATGCGGAAGGCTCGATCAACCCGCGCCACACCGCGGCGGAAGCGATCGCGCGGCCGTTGCGCCGGCTGAAGCGCCTCTCCGGCGCCGCGCTGCAGAGGCGGGTCGAGGAGGCCGCCACGCTCTGCGGCCTGCCCGCCGAGCTGCTCGGCCGCTTCCCGCACCAATTGTCGGGCGGGCAGAAGGCGCGCATCGGCATCGCGCGCGCCATCGCCACGGAGCCGGCCCTTCTGGTGCTGGACGAGCCTACCAGCGCGCTGGATGTCTCGGTGCAGGTCGTGATCCTGGACCTGCTCAGGTCGCTGCAGCGGCGCATGGGCACGGCCTATCTGTTCGTCAGCCACGACCTGAACGTCGTGCGCCTGCTCTGCGACCGTGTGCTGGTGATGTATCTCGGCCGCGTCATGGAGGAAGGACCGGCGGAAGCGGTCTTCGCTGCACCCGCGCACCCCTACACGCGCGCCCTGATCGGCGCCGTCAGCCTGCCCGGCCGTCGGCGCGGGGCCACGGAGCGCACCCGACTCAGTGGCGAGCCGCGCAGCCCCATTGATCCCGACCCGAATGCCTGCCGGTTCCACGGCCGCTGCCCGGTCGGACAGGATCTCTGCGCGCGCCAGGCGCCGCCCGTGCATGTGCTGCCCGGCGGGCGGCGTGTCGCCTGCCACTTCCCGCTGAGTGCCGGAGCCCTTGCCGCATGACGGACACCACCTTCGATGCCGAAGCCTATGCCGAGCAGGTCGCGCATGCGCTGGCCCTGCCGCTCGACCCGCGTCACAAGCCGGGCGTCGTCATGAATCTGCGCCTCGCGGTCCGCATGGCGGCCATGATGGAGGCCGTGGCGCTGACCCCTGCCGACGAGGCCGCGCCCGTCTTCGTTGCCGCACGCGGCGAGCCATGACGCCGGCGACCGAGATCGCCGCGGCGGTCCGCAGCGGCCGCCAGCGCGCCTCCGAGGTTGTGGAGGAAACCCTCGCCGACATCGCCGCGCGCGATGCGCGATACAATTGCTTCACCGAGGTGACGGCGGCGCGCGCCCGGGCCGAGGCGGCGGCCGTGGATGCGGCGGTGGCGGCGGGCAGAGACCCGGGCCCGCTCGCCGGCGTGCCAGTGGCCGTGAAGAACCTGTTCGACCTCGAGGGCCTCCGCACCCTGGCGGGCTCGGTCATCGAGCGCGACCGCGCCCCTGCTGCACGTGACGCCTTTCTGGTGCGCCGCCTGCGCGCCTCGGGCGCCGTGATGTGCGGCGCGCTCAACATGGACGAGTACGCCTACGGCTTCACCACGGAGAATCATCATTACGGCCCAACGCGCAACCCGCACGACAGGTCGCGCATCGCGGGCGGCTCCTCCGGCGGATCGGCCGCGGCGGTGGCAGCGGGGCTGCTCCCCGTCACGCTCGGTTCCGACACCAACGGCTCCATCCGCGTACCGGCCTCGCTCTGCGGCATTTTCGGGCTGAAGCCGACCTATGGGCGGCTGTCCCGGCAGGGCGCCTATCTCTTCGCCGCCTCCTTCGACCATGTGGGGCCCTTCGCGCGCAGCGTGGCGGAACTGGCACTGGCCTATGACGCGCTGCAGGGCGCGGATGAGGAGGACCCGGCGCAGCAATGGCGCCTGGTGGAGCCTGTTTCCGCCACGCTCGGCGCCGGCATTTCCGGGCTCCGCATCGCCGTCGCCGGCGACCATTTCGCACGCAACGGCCACCCGGAAGCCTTCGCTGCCGTGGAGATCGTGGCACATGCCCTGGGCGCAACGCGCAAGGTGATCCTCCCGGACGCGGCGCGCGGCCGGGCGGCCGCTTTCCTCATCACCATGGCCGAGGGCGCCAACCTGCACCTGCCGGACCTGCGCACACGGCCCGGGGATTTCGACCCCGCGACGCGCGACCGCTTCCTTGCCGGCGCCTTGCTGCCGGCGCACTGGGTGACGCAGGCGCAGCGCCTGCGTGCCGCCTACCGCGCGCGGGTTCTGCAGGTCTTCGACGAGGTGGACGTCATTCTCGCCCCCGCCACGCCCTATGTGGCGCCGCGGATCGGGCAGGACAGCATCGAGGTGGATGGGGAGACGATCCCCGTGCGCCCCAATCTCGGCGTCTTCACCCAACCCATCTCCTGCATCGGGCTGCCTGTCATCGCCGCGCCGCTCGCCGACCCGAAGGCGGCAGGCGCACCGGGCGGGCTGCCGATCGGCGTGCAACTCATCGCCGCGCCGTGGCGGGAGGAGATGTTGTTCCGTGTCGCCGCCGCGCTGGAGCGCGCCGGCGTCTGCGCCGCCCCCGCACCGCCAGGATGACCGCGATGGAGATCAACATTCCCGAGGTTGTGGAGGAAGTCACCGCCGCCTTCCTCCGCTACGAGAAGGCACTCACCACCAATGATGTCGCCGTGCTGGACGAGCTGTTCTGGGACAGCCCGCACACCATCCGCTACGGCATCACGGAGAACCTCCACGGGCACGCCGAGATCGCCGCCTTCCGCGCCGCGCGCACCGGCCCCTTCGGCCGTGATCTGCTGCGGACGGTGATCACCACCTACGGGCGCGACTTCGGGACGGCGAACACCACCTTCCGCCGCCATGGCACTGACCGGATCGGCCGGCAGAGCCATAGCTGGATGCGCACGCCGGCCGGCTGGCGCATCGTCGCGGCGCATGTGTCCCTCCTGCCGCCGGGGGCGGAGGGCTGAGCCATCCGACCATCCTCGGATGCACGAATGCCCGCAGCCGGAGGATGTAAGTAGGCCAGGACGTCCGGAGCGCCTGCCCACGGCCTGAGCAGCGTGCGCCACGGCGATGGGCAGGGTCCGGCCCTGCCGCGCCATCCCACCTGGAACGCGACCGGTTCGAGCTGCACCGGTCACGCTCCGGAACCGAGGCAAAGAGCGCGATTCACCCTTTCGGCTGCTCCAGCCTCAAGCGATGGCACCCCGGCATGCTGGCGGCATGCTCCTTGCTTTCATGCACTTGAAGCGGTCGGGGGCCGCAGGGGGCGGACGGGAGTGGGGCTTTGTGGCGCTGGCCATGGGGAGCGCGCCGGTGGCGACACCGGCGCGCTGGCTGCGCTGCACGCCGCGCCCGACCGGGGCTACACTGGCGCGAGCGGCCGATGCGGCGCCGGCGGCAGCACGACGCGGATCGGGTCTCCCGGCCGGACCTCACCCCCCGCCAGCACCACGGCCATGACGCCGGCCTTGCGCACCAGCCGGCCCTCGTCGTCTCGGTCCAGCACCGCCGCCATCAGCCCGGGGCGGAACCGGTCGAGCTGGGCGCAGGGGTTGCGCAGGCCCGTCACCTGCACCACCGCCGCCTCGCCCAGATGCAGGCAGGTGCCCGCCGGCAGTGCCAGCAGGTCCAGCCCGAGGGTCGTCACATTCTCCCCGATATCGCCCGGCGCGATGTCGAAGCCGGCCGCCCGTAGCGCCGCGAACAGTTCCGCGTGGATCAGATGGACCTGCCGCAGGTTGGGCTGGGTCGGGTCGCGTGCCACGCGGGAGCGATGCTTCACCGTCACGCCGCTATGCGCGTCGCCTTCCACGCCCAGACCGGCCAGCAGTCGGATCGCCGGCACCGGCTGCTTGCTGAACCCGTGGCGGGGGCTCTGCGCCACCGCCATGACCACCTGCCCCGTCATGCCTACTCCCCTGCCTGTGGCACCGGGCGCCGTCGCCGCACCCGGCGCCAGTCGCTGCCCAGCGCCATTGTCACCGTGACCAGCATGAACGCCACCGAAACGGCGAAGACCGAGAGCGGCTGGCCGCTATCCATCAACCAGCCATAGATCATCGGCCCCACCGCGCCGCCGATATTAAACCCCGTGCTGACGATGCCGAAAACGCGGCCCACCGCTCCGGGCGGCGCCGCGGCGCGCACCAGCATGTCGCGCGAGGGCGCGATCAGGCCCGAGCAGAAGCCGGCGACGCCCATCGCCCCCACCAGTGGCACCGGGGGCAGCGGCACCAGCCCCACAAGCGCGATCAGGCCCGCCGTGGTGACGAAGCCCGCCGCCGCCACTTGCCCGTGCCGGCGGGTGCGGTCGGCGATGATGCCGCCCGCGAGCACGCCGAGCGCGCTCATCAGCAGGAAGGAGGAGAGCGCCACGGTCGCGACGGCGAAGGCGACTCCATGGCCCTCCACCAGCGCGACGACGGAGAAATTCTGGACGCCGCCGGTGGACAGGGCGAGCAGGGTGAAGAAGGCGGTCATCGACAGCACGGCCCCGGTCAGCACCGGCGCCGGCGCAGATTTGGGCTGGTCCCCGGCACGCGCCACGGGGTGGGCAATGTCGGCCTCGCGCATCAGGGCCAGCGGCACGGCGGCGGCCAGTGCCAGCAACCCCGCGGCGACCAGCGCGGCGGAAAGCCCGCCCAGGGCCGCCAGCCCCAGCATCATCGCCGGGGCGATCGCACCGCCGAGAAAGCCCGCGAAGGTGTGGATGGAGAAGGCGCGGCCGATCCGTGCCTCGCCGATGCCGCGGGAGAGCAGCTCGTAATCCGCCGGGTGATAGACCGCGTTCGCCAGGCCCATCAGCACGGCGACGGCCAGCAGCATCGGATAGCTCGGCAACAGCCCCAGCAGCACCAGGACTCCGCCAGCCAGCACCAGCCCCGCCATCAGCACGCGGCGGGAACCGTAACGGTCCACCGCGAAGCCCATCGGCGCCTGGGTCAGGCCGGAAACCACGTTGAACAGGGTCAATGCCAGGCCGAGCTCGACGAAGCCCACCCCCAGCCCGTCGCGCAGCAACGGGAACAGCGGCGGCAACACCAGCTGATGCACATGGCTGACGAGATGCGCGGCCGAGACGGGCACGAGGGTGCGCATCTCCGCCCGCGTCCAGGCACGGGCGTCCTGCTGGGCCATGGTGGCGTCCTTCTCCCCTCCGCCCGGGCAGGCCATTCGGGGCCGGCGCGGACGGAGGCCCATGGTCGGGCCAAACCACGCCTCTGGGAAGCGGCCGGCCGCGCATGGCTGGCCGGCGGTCGCTCATCCCCTGGCGAGGCCGAGCGGCCGAAGCGCCTCGGCCGCGTCCCAGACGGCCTCGGTGCCGATCAGCACCAGCACCGGCTCGGCGGGCGCGGCCTCCGGAGTGAGTTCGAGCCGGCGGCCGACGCGCTGCACCAGCACGCGGGGGCCCTCGGCCAGGGGCAACACGCCCTTGGCGCGCAGCACCCCCTCCGGCAGCGCGTCCAGCGCCGCCCGCAGCGCGGCTACCGGCAGCGGACGCGCCGGGCGCAGCGTCACGCTGGCGAAACTGGCGCCATGCGCGGCACGCGGTGGCGGCGCATGGTCGCCACCGGCATGCTGGCCGAGCGCCACCTCCATCGGCAACATGCCATGCACGGCGCGCATCAGCGTCGCCCCTGGCGCCAGCGGCCGCAGCAGCGCCGCCGCCTCCTCCGCGGCGGCTGTCGGTACGAGATCGGTCTTGGTCAGCACCAGCAGGTCGGCCGCCCGCAACTGGCGGCGCAGCGTGTCGGCAAGACGCGCATCCGCCAGGCGCTCCGCGACACTCGCGGCATCCGCCAGCACCAGTACCCCCGCCAGGCGCAGCTCCGGGTCCAGCTGCGCGATCGCGGCGATGGCGCCGGGATCGGCGACGCCGCTCGCCTCCACCAGCACATGATCGGGCGCCGGGCGACGGGCCAAGACGGCAGCAAGGCCAGCGGCGAAATCATCGCCCACCGCGCAGCAGATGCAGCCATTGGTCAGGGCGATCGTCTCGCCCGCCACGGCGGCGATCAGCGCCGCATCGATATTGACGCTGCCGAAGTCGTTCACCAGCACGGCAAGCCGCAATCCCGCGGCCTGGCGCAGCAGCGCATTCACCAGCGTGGTCTTGCCGGCGCCAAGAAAGCCGCCGAGCACGGTCAGGGGCAGCCGGAGGCCGCCGCTCGCCCGCATGCTCATGCGGCCGGGAGGGGTTGCCCGCCCACTACCGTGCCCCAGACGGGAACGTCCTTCAGCCGCTCCGGCGGCACGGCCAGCGGATCCTCGCCCAGCACGCAGAAATCGGCACGCTTGCCCACCTCGATGCTGCCGATCTCGTGGTCGAGCTTCAGCGTATAGGCAGCGCCCAGGGTGATGGCGCGCAGCGCCGCCGCCACCGGGATCCGCTCCTCCGGTCCCAGCACGCGCCCCTGCGACGTCAGGCGGTTGACCGCGCACCAAGCGGTAAAGAGCGGCGCGAGCGGCGTGACCGGTGCGTCGGAGTGGATGGCGAAGGGCACGCCCTCGCGCAGCGCCGTGCCGCAGGCATCCATGCGCCGCGCCTTGTCCGGGCCCATGGTCAGGGCCGCATGCTGCTCGCCCCAGTAGAAGATGTGGTTGGCGAAGAGGTTGGCGCAGATGCCCAGGCTCCGCATGCGGCGGAACTGGGCGGCATCGGCCATCTGGCAGTGCTGCAGCGTGTGGCGGTGGTCCCAGCGCGGGCTGCGCGCCAGTGCCGCCTCGATGGCGTCGATCCCCGCCTCGCTCGCCTCATCGCCATTGGTATGGATGTGGCATTGCAGCCCGGCTGCGTGATAGGCGTGCAGCACCTCCTTCAGTGCCTCGGGCTCGATGTTCCAGATGCCGTTGGGGCGTCCCTGCATGTAGCCGGGCCATTTCAGCCGCCCGGAGAAGCCCTGGATGGAGCCGTCGGTCATCAGCTTCACCAGGCCGAAGCGCAGGCGGTCATGGTTCAGCCGGCGCAGGCGCGCGACCTTGGCGATGCCGTCCTCCGCCCGCAGCCCCTGGCCGTTCAGCGCGGGCAGCAGGCGCAGCGGGAAGCCTTCGGTGCGCGTGGTGGCGACATAGGTCTCCACCACCTTGTCCGGCAGGTCGGTGTAGAGGTCCGTCGCGGTGGTCACGCCGACGCGATTCGCCTGCCGGGCGAAGCGGAGAAGGGTCTCGGGCCGTTCCATCATGCCGAGCGAGGGATTGCCCGTGACCTTGTAGGCCATGTACTTGGCCGCCATCTCGCGCAGCTCGCCCGTGGCGCGGCCGGCGACGTCGCGCAGCACGCCGTCGATATTCGCATTGGCGAGGCCGCTCCGCTCGAGCACCAGACTGTTCACGTTCATCACATGGCCGTTGGAGTGCAGGAGCACCACCGGCCGCGTGGTGGAGACGCGGTCGAGTTCCGCCACCGTCACGCGCCGCTCTCCGAAATAGATGGGGTCGAAGCCCCAGGCGAAGACGGGCTCGCCGGCAGGCGTGGTGCGCTCCGCCTCGATCAGCCGGGCAACGGCGGCCTCGATGCTGTCGCAGCCGGACCAGAGGCGGCCGTCCGGATCGGTGCGGTCGAAATAGCCGGCATAGGCGAAGGTCCAGACGCCGCCCTCCCAGGCGTGGCAATGGCCCTCCACCAGGCCGGGCAGCAGCACCAGCGCGCGGAAGCGGTCGTCCTGCCGCGCGGGGCCCCAGGCATGCGCCACGTCCTCCCCGCCCACGGCCAGGACGCGACCCTCTCGCACCGCCACATGCGTCGCCTCGGGACAGGCCGGGTCCATGGTGATGATCCGCCGGGCGCGGAACACGGTGATCTCGCTCATGCCGAGGCTTCCCTTTGCGTCGACGGCTAGGCTGGCACCGCGTCGGCCTTGCCGCCAAGGGGTGGTCCGCGCATCCTGTCCGGGCCGGAACCGGGAGACCTCCAATGCGCCCCAACAGCCTGCATGCTGCCGACATCGCCCATATGGTCCACCAGCAGACGGACCTCGATGCGCATGGCCGCGAGGGTTCTGTGCTGATCGCGCGCGGCGAGGGCGTGCGCGTCTGGGATACCGAGGGCCGGGAATACATCGAGGCGATGGCCGGCCTCTGGTGCGCCAGCCTCGGCTTCTCCGAGAAGCGCCTGGCCAAGGCCGCCTACGACCAGCTGCTGCAGCTGCCCTACTACCACACCTTCTTCGCCAGGGGGCACGAGCCCAGCGTGCGGCTGGCCGAAAAGCTGGCCGAGATCGCGCCGCCCGGTCCTGACGGCGCGAAGCTCTCGCACGTGCTGTTCCAGTGCAGCGGCTCGGAGGCGAACGACGCCGCGATCAAGCTGATCTGGTACTACCACAACCTCACGGGACGCCCGGAGAAGAAGAAGATCATCGGCCGCATCCGCGGCTATCACGGCAACACCGTGGCCGCGGCCTCGCTCTCCGGCCAGCCGCACATGCATGCGGATTTCGACCTGCCGCTCGGCGGGCGCTTCCTGCACCTCTCCAACCCGAACTACTACCGCTTCGCCCAGCCCGGCGAGACCGAGGAGCAGTTCTCCGCGCGCATGGCGGCGGAGCTGGAAGCGCTGATCGCGCGCGAGGGCGCCGACACCATCGCTGCCATGTTCGCCGAGCCGGTGCAGGGCGGCGGCGGCGCCATCACGCCCCCACGCAGCTATTTCGACCTGATCCAGCCAATCCTGCGCAAGCACGACATCCTGCTGGTGGCGGACGAGGTGATCTGCGGCTTCGGCCGCACCGGCAACCGCTGGGGCTGCGACACTTACGGCATCCAGCCGGACATGCTGAGCTGCGCCAAGCAGCTGACGGCCAGCTACCAGCCGCTTTCGGCGCTGCTGGTCAGCGACCGCATCCACGCCGCGCTGCTGGAGGGGTCGCGGAAGAACGGCAGCTTCGGCCATGGCTTCACCTATGGCGGCCATCCCGTCGCCTGCGCCGTGGCGCTGGAGACGCTGGCGATCTACGAGGAGCGCGACCTGCTCGGCCATGTCCGCCGCGTCTCGCCGGCCTTCCTGGAGGGGCTGGCCGGCTTCCGCGACCACCCGCTGGTAGGCGATGTGCGCGGCGTCGGACTGATCGCGGGCGTGGAGCTGGTGGCCGACAAGGCGACGAAGGATCCCTTCCCGGCAGCGGCCAAGGCCGGCGTGCTGGTGCAGGACAAGGCCCATGCGGAAGGGCTGATCGTGCGGGCCATCGGCGACCGCATCGCCTTCACGCCGCCGCTGATCATCACCGAGGCCGAGATCGCCGAGGTCTGCGCCCGCTTCGGCCGGGCGCTGGATGCGGCCTGGGCGGAGCTGAAGGGACGGAGGCTGGCGGCGGAGTAGCACGCCAGCCCCCTCTTCCGCCGGTTATCGGGCCGTCCCCGGCGTCGGGCGCACGCGCGCCCCGCCGGGCGACCCGCTCAGTGGCGGAAGTGCCGCATGCCGGTGAAGACCATGGCCAGTCCGGCCGCATCCGCGGCGGCGATCACCTCATGGTCGCGGATCGAGCCGCCGGGCTGGATCACCGCCGCCGCCCCCGCGGCCGCCGCCGTCTCCAGCCCGTCGGCGAAGGGGAAGAAGGCGTCGGAGGCGACGACGCTGCCCTTCGCCAGCGGCTCCGGCAGGCCCGCCGCCCTGGCCGCCGCCTCGCTCTTCCAGGCAGCGATGCGGCTGCTCTCCACCCGGTTCATCTGTCCCGCGCCAATGCCGACCGTGGCGAGATCCTTCGCATAGACGATGGCGTTGGACTTCACATGCTTGCAGACCCGGAAGGCGAAGAGCAGATCCGCCAGCTCCCGTGGCGTCGGCGCGCGCTTCGTCACCACCTTGAGCGCGGCCTCCGTCACGCGGCCGGCATCGCGCGACTGCGCCAGGAAGCCGCCGGCGACGCTGCGGAAGACCATGCCGGGAGCGGCCGGATCCGGCACGCCGGCGGTCAGCAGCAGGCGCAGGTTCTTCTTCCGTGCGAAGATTGCCTTCGCATCCTCGTCCGCATCAGGCGCCACCACCACCTCGGTGAAGATCGCCGCGATCCGCTCCGCCGCCGCGGCGTCGAGCCTGCGGTTGGCCGCGACGATGCCGCCGAAGGCGGAGACGGGGTCGCAGCGCAGCGCCGCGTCCCAGGCGGCCGAGAGGTCCTCCGCCATCGCCACGCCGCAGGGATTGGCGTGCTTGACGATGACGATCGCCGGCCGGTCGAATTCCGCCACGCATTCGAAAGCGGCGTCGGTGTCGTTCAGGTTGTTGTAGGAAAGCTCCTTGCCCTGCACCTGCACCGCCGTCGCCAGGCCAGGCCGCGCGCTGCCATCCACGTAGAAGCCCGCGCGCTGATGCGGGTTCTCGCCGTAGCGCAGCGTCTGGCGCAGCACGCCGGCAAGCGCCAGGCGCGGCGGGAATTCATCGCCCTGCTGCTGCGCGAACCAGGAACTGATCGCCGCGTCATAGGCCGCAATGCGGGCAAAGGCCGCGGCCGCCAGCCTGCGCCGCGTGGCCAGCCTCGTACCGCCCTGCGCCTCGATCTCCGCCTGCACTTCCGCAAGCTGCCCGGGCTCGGTCAGCACCGCGACATGCGCATGGTTCTTGGCGGCACTGCGGATCATCGCCGGGCCGCCGATATCGATGTTCTCGATGCAGTCCTCGAAGCCGGCGCCCTTCGCCACCGTCGCCTCGAAGGGGTAGAGGTTCACCACGACCAGGTCGATCGGAGCGATGCCCTCCGCCTGCATCTGCGCGACATGCTCCGGCAGGTCGCGCCGGCCCAGCAGCCCGCCATGCACCTGCGGCACCAGCGTCTTCACCCGCCCGTCCAGGATCTCCGGGAAGCCGGTGTGCTCGGAGACGTCCTTCACCGCCACGCCGGCCTCGCGCAGCGCGCGTGCCGTGCCGCCAGTGGAAAGGATCTCCACTCCCCGCGCCGCGAGGAAGCGGCCAAACTCTACCAGGCCGGTCTTGTCGGAGACGGAGATCAGCGCGCGGCGGACGGGAACAAGATCGGTCATGGCGGGCCCTCCGGGGAGAGGGCCGCGGCATAGACCCGGGCTGCGGCGGGGGCAATCCGCCCTCCGCTACTCCGCCGCCGGCAACAGCCGCCCCGCCTTCATGGTGGTGCCGCGCGGCAGGATGCCGTCCCGCCGGCTCCACCCCGCCTCCGCGTCATGATCGCACTGCACCGGATCGAGCTTGCGGAAGCCGTGGATCTTCAACCACAGGCGCAGCATGTGCCGCCGGCGCTCCGGCTCGGGCCAGTCCTCGAAGGCGGTGCGGGAATGCAGCACCAGGTAGTTGTTGCAGAACTGCATGTCGCCGGGCTGCAGCATCATGGCATGATGCACCTCCGGCCGCCGCGCCGCATCGTCCAGGAACTCAAGCGCCGCCGCTTCCTCCGCGGTGAAGGGCAGGCCGAGCTTCTTGCGCGCGGTGCGGATGGCCTGGCCGACATAGCGGATGGACAGGTCGCCATCGACCCAGGCGAAAACCGGCAGCTTCCCGCTGACTTCGCCCTGGAAGGGCGTGGCCTCGCCACGGCGGTCGTATTCGAAGCCACGCGCCAGGATGGGCAGCAGCTCCGGCCGCTCGCGCAATACGATGTTGAACAGCGTCGTCGCGCTGGCGACCAGGGAAAGGCCGCCCGACCGCGCCTGGCGCAAGCAGAGCAGGCCCACGACATCGCCGCTGTCCACGTGGAAATTCAGCTGGTGGCTGGTCTGGTAGCCGCGCACATTCGTCGCGTGGTAGTCGAGCCCCTGGTTGAAGACGTGACCCAGCCGGTCACCTGCGGCGTTCTGCGACACACCCTGGCCTAGATGCAGACCGATGCCCCAGAACAGCATCCCCATCTCCGCATCGGTGTAGCGCGCCGGGTCCAGGCCGCGCAGCACTGCCATGCCGCGGCCCATCGCGATCTCCCGCCACAGCAGCCGGTTCAGGTCCACGGAGAGAGTCGGGAAGGGAAAGTCGTCGCGTGTCACCGTCTCCAGCCGGCGGCCGTTGCGACGCAGGCCCTCGATCGCCGCATCGATCTCGGCCAGATGCGTGGGCGAGAGCTGCACCAGCCAGCCCTGATCGGCGTCCAGGTCGGCGCGCATCCAGGCGCTGCGGTCGGTGATCGGGCTTCGGGGCAGGCTGCCGGTTACGGCCATGCTGTTTCCTCCTCAGATCCGCGGGCCGGTCATGTGGCGCCGGCCCTGCCGCCGACCCGGCCGGCCGGCATGGACCGATCCTAGAACGCCCGGCCCGCACAGCGGGAGCACCGATCTGGGAGGCACCGCCAAGGAACACGGCAGCGCCGGAGCCAGCCTGGGAGGCCCGGAGGAAGAGCCGGGCCGGCGGGCCATGCGCCATCCGGCAGCCATCCGCGAACCGGATGGCCATCGCCGTCACCGGGCTTAGTAGCCCGCGGAGAAATCCACCAGGTTGATGAGCGGCGCGCCGGCGCGTGCGCGGCGGATGTTCTCCACCACCTGCGGCACCGCGCTCGCCGGGATGGTGATGCTGGCCGCATGCGGCGTCATCACCACCCGGTCATGGGTCCAGAAGGGATGGCCGGGCGGCAGCGGCTCCGGCTCGAAGACATCGAGCGCCGCGGCGGCGATCTGCCCCGACTCGAGCGCGGCCAGCAGATCCGCCTGCACCACATGGCCGCCGCGCGCGGCGTTCAGCACGAAGGCGCCACGCGGCAGCATGCCCAGGGTGCGGGCGTCGATCACCCCGCGCGTCTCCGGGGTCAGCGGCAGCAGGCAAACCAGGATGTCCGTCCGCGGCAGCATCGCCTCGAGCCCCGCGGCGCCATGGAAGGTCTCGACCCCCGCCAGCGCCTTGGGCCGGCGCGACCAGCCCATCACCGGGAAATCGAGCGCAAGCAGGGCACGGGCCGCCGCACTGCCGAGCTCCCCGAGGCCGAGGATGCCGATGCGGCGCTCGGCCGTCTCCGGCGCCGGCAGCTCGTCCCATATCCCGGCGGCCTGCTGGGCGCGGTACTCCAGGTCCTGGCGGTGGAAGCGCAGCACGTTCAGCAGGACCCATTCGGTCATGCCCTGGGTCAGCCGCAGATCCACCAGCCGCGCCACGGGCACACCGGGTGGCGGCCCGGGCGGTCGCAGCAGGTGGTCCACCCCGGCCCCCATGGAGACGATGAGCCGGAGATTCGGGTAGCGCCGCAGCTCCGCCATGTCGTGCGATGTCCAGACCACCGCGGCCTCGATTTCCGCCGGGTCGCCGGCATCGGGGAACAGCCGGATCTCGAGCGAGGGATCCACCGCAAGCAGCGCATCGCGCCAGGCCTCCATGGCGGAGGCCTTGGTCGAGAGAAGGACCGCCATCATTCCTCCTGGTGCAGCTGGCCCCTGGGCAGGGGCTGGACATCATCGGGGATCGCGCGGACCCAGGCGCGCCAGTCGTCACGCCGCGTCGCCGCCCGCTCCGTTCCGTCCGGCAGACGGGCATAGAGGCTGAGCACGCCGCGCGACCACCAGAAGTCGAAGCTCGCCGGGTCGGCAAGGACCAGCGCCGCGGTGCGCTCGAACACGCCATCCTTCACGCGGGGCAGGTGCCTGGCCAGCCACCACCAGCAGCCCACCGCCAGCAGTGCGGCGCCGAGATACCAGTGCACCAGCACGGTCGCGGCGAAGGAGGACGCCAGGATGACAGCCGCCGGCACGACATTCTCCGCCGAGCGGTAAACCGGGCTGCCCGGGCTGTTCATCTTCCTGATGTGCACGCCGAGCTTGACCAGATCGGCATCCATCAGGGCGCGCAGGCGCTCGAGCTCGGTCACGCGCCGCCCGCCACGGGCTGCGGCTCGCCGGCATGCAGTGTGCTGAGATCGAAGGCAGCGGCCATCAGGGCACGCGTGTAGGGCTCACGCGGGTGAGCGGTCAACGCCTCCGCCTCGCCCTCCTCCACCACCTTGCCGTCCTTCAGCACGATGATCCGGTGCGCCAGGGCGCGCACCACGCGCAGGTCGTGGCTGATGAAGAGATAGGCCAGGCGGTGCCGCGTCTGCAGCTCCCGCAGCAGCTCCACCACCTGCGCCTGCACCGAGACGTCGAGCGCGCTGGTGGGCTCGTCCAGCACGACGAGGCGCGGCTTCAGCACCAGCGCGCGGGCGATGGCGATGCGCTGGCGCTGGCCGCCAGAGAATTCGTGCGGGTAGCGATCGGCCATGGCGGGGGTGAGTCCCACCTCCTCCAGCGCCTGGGCCACGCGCTTCTCGCGCCCGGGGCGTGCGAGTCCGGGCTCGTGCACCTCCAACCCCTCGCCGATGATCTCACCGGCGGTCATGCGCGGGGAGAGCGAGCCGTAGGGGTCCTGGAAGACGATCTGCATGGCGCGGCGCAGGGGGCGCAGCCTGCCGCCGGAGAGTCCCTGGATATCACGCCCCTCGAAGCGGATGGCGCCACGGCTGCCTTCCAGCCGCAGCAGCGCCAGGCCGAGCGTCGTCTTGCCGCTGCCGGACTCGCCCACCAGGCCCAGCGTCTCGCCTTCCCGCAGGCGGATGGAGACCCCGTCCACCGCGCGCACATGACCCACGGTCCGGCGCAGGACGCCGCGGCGGATGGGGAAATGCACGCGCACATCCTCGGCCTCCATCACCACAGGCGCGCCGGCGGGGACGGGGGCGGGGCGTCCGCGCGGCTCGGTCGCCAGCAGCATGCGCGTATAGGGATGGGCGGGCGCGGCGAAGATGCGGGCGACCGGCCCCTGCTCCACCGCCTCGCCGTCCTTCATCACCACCACGCGGTCGGCATGGCGGCGCACGATGGAGAGGTCATGCGTGATCAGCAGCATGGCCATGGAGAGGCGGCGCTTGAGATCGGCCAGCAGCTCCAGGATCTGCGCCTGGATCGTCACGTCGAGCGCAGTGGTGGGCTCGTCGGCGATCAGCAGCTTCGGGCGGTTCGCCAGCGCCGCGGCGATCATCACCCGCTGGCGCTGCCCGCCGGAGAGCTGGTGCGGATAGGCATTCAGCCGCGCCGCGGCGTTCGGCAGGCCCACGCTGTGCAGGAGCTCCAGCACCTGCTCGCGCAGGGCGGCGCCCGAGAGCGGGCGATGCAGCGTGATCGCCTCCGCCACCTGCCGCCCGATGCTGTGCAGCGGGTTCAGCGAGGTCATGGGCTCCTGGAAGACCATGCCCGCCTTCTCGCCGCGGAGAGCGCGCAGGCTGGCCTCGCTGGCGGAGAGGACATCCACGCCATCCAGCACCACCCGCCCCGCCGGATGGACACCGCCTACGGGAAGCAGGCGCAGGAGGGAGAGGGCCGTCACGCTCTTGCCGCTGCCGGATTCGCCGACCAGCGCCACGGTCTCGCCGGGCTGGATGGTGAAGGAGACGTCGCGCACCACCCGCCGCCCTCCGAAGGCGACGGAGAGGTTCTCCACCGAGAGAAGGCTCACTGCAGCCCTCCGGCGAGCCGGGAACGGCGCCCGGAGATCCGGCCTACCCGGCTCATGGCCTGGACCCTCCCGGCAGCTTGCGCGGGTCGAAGGCATCGCGCACGGCCTCGCCGACGAAGATCAGCAGGGTCAGCACGCCGCCCAGCACGATGAATCCGGTGAAGGCAAGCCAGGGCGCCTGCAGGTTGTTCTTGCCCTGGGAGAGCAGCTCGCCGAGGGAGGGGGAGCCCGGCGGCAGTCCGAAGCCGAGAAAGTCCAGCGAGGCGAGCACGGTGACGGAACCCGAAAGGATGAAGGGCAGGAAGGTGAGCGTCGCCACCATGGCATTGGGCAGGATGTGCCGCGTCATCAGCCGTATGTCCGAGACGCCGAGCGCGCGCGCCGCCCGCACATAGTCGAGGTTCCGGCCCCGCAGGAACTCGGCCCGCACCACGCCCGTCAACCCCATCCAGGAGAAGAGCAGCAGGAAGCCGAGCAGGCTCCAGAAGCTGGGCTCGATGATGGAGGCCAGGATGATCAGCAGGAAGAGCTGCGGCATCCCCGACCAGATCTCGATGAAGCGCTGGAACAGCAGGTCCGTGAGGCCCCCGTAGAAGCCCTGCACCGCGCCTGCCATGACGCCGATGGCCGAGGCGACGATGGTCAGGGCGAAGCCGAAGAGGACGGAGATACGGAAGCCGTAGATGACCCGGGCCAGCACGTCGCGCGCCTGGTCGTCGGTGCCGAGCGGATTCTGCCAGGTCGGCGGCGAGGGCGCCGGCTGGGGAAGGTCGCGCACCACCGTGCCGTAGGCATAGGGAATCAACGGCCAGACCATCCAGCCGCGCTCCTCCACGGCCTGGCGCAGGAAGGGATCGTGCCAGTCGGCCTCGGTCGGCAGCCCATCCGGGACGACGTCGCTCTCGGCATAGTCCACCAGGACGGGAAAGAGCCACCGGTCCTCCATCTGCACGACCAGCGGCCGGTCATTGGCGATGAACTCGGCGAAGAGCGTCACGACGAAAAGGAATGCGAAGATCCAGAGCGACCACCAGCCGCGCCGGTTGGCGCGGAAATTGGCAAGCCGCCGCCGGGTGATGGGCGAGAGGGCCATCAGCGGCGTGCTTCGAAGTCGATGCGCGGATCCACCAGCGTGTAGCTGAAGTCGCCGACGATCTGCATGACCAGGCCAAGGAGGGTGAAGATGTAGAGCGTGCCGAACATGACGGGGTAGTCGCGGCGGATCGCCGCCTCGAAGCCGAGCAGGCCCAGCCCGTCCAGCGAGAAGATGATCTCCACCAGCAGCGCCCCGGTGAAGAGGATGCCGATGAAGGCCGCCGGGAAGCCGGCGATGATCAGCAGCATGGCATTGCGGAAGACATGGCCGTAAAGCACGCGCCGCTCGTTCGCGCCCTTGGCGCGGGCGGTGATCGTGTACTGCTTGTGGATCTCCTCGAGGAAGGAGTTCTTCGTCAGCATGGTCAGCCCGGCGAAGCCGCCGATGACCAGCGCCGTCGTCGGCAGCACCATGTGCCAGGCGTAATCCAGCGCCTTCGCAAGAAAGGGCGCGCTCTCCATCCCCGGCGAGAGCAGGCCGCGCAGCGGGAAGATCTGCAGGAAGCTGCCACCCGCGAAGAGCACCACCAGCAGGATGGCGAAGAGGAAGCCCGGGATGGCGTAGCCCACCAGCACCATGGCCGAGGTCCAGATGTCGAACCGCGTGCCGTCCTTCACCGCCTTGCGGATGCCGAGCGGAATGGAGACCAGGTAGATGATCAGCGTGGACCACAGGCCGAGGGAAATGGAGACCGGCAGCTTCTCGATGATCAGGTCCAGGACGGGCCGGTCCTGGAACAGGCTGCGCCCGAGATCGAAGCGCAGATAGCCCGAGAGCATCTCGAAGAACCGCTCATGGGCCGGCTTGTCGAAGCCGAAGGCCCGTTCGATCTCGGCGACGACCACGGGGTCCAGGCCCCGCGCGCCACGATAGGTGTTGACCGGCCCCGCGCCGCCGGCCGCCTGGCCACGCTCCGGCGGGCCGGCGGAGCGCACCTCGCCCTGACCCTCGCCGGTCAGGCGGCCGAGGGTGCTGCCCTGGCCGCGGAGTTCCGCGATCATCTGCTCGACCGGGCCGCCGGGGGCGAACTGCACGACGACGAAGTTGATCAGGATGATGCCGAACAGCGTCGGCACCACCAGGGCCAGGCGGCGGAGAAGATAGGCGCCCATCGCCCGTGCTATTGCGCCTGGCGCTGCTGGCGCTTGCCCTGCTCCACCGTCCCCTCGCGCGCGCCCTCCACCCACCAGCTATCGAGGGCGAGGGCGTATTTCGGGTTGCGTGGCGGCCGGCCGAACTTGTCCCAGTAGGCGACCCGGAAGGTGCGGCTGTGCCAGTGCGGCACCACGTAGTTGTGCCACAGCAGCACGCGGTCGAGCGCCCTGGTGCGTGCGACCAGCTCCTCACGGTCCGGCGCGCCGATGATCATCTCCACCAGCTCGTCCACCACCGGGTCGCAGATGCCGGCGTGGTTCTGGCTGCCGTTCTCCTTCGCCTTGTCGCAGGTCCAGTAGTCGCGCTGCTCATTGCCCGGCGAGAGGGACTGGGCGATCACGTCCACGGTCATGTCGTAGTCGAAGGCGTCCATGCGCACCTGGTACTGCGCCGGGTCCACCGTACGCACGCGCGGCGCCATGCCCAGGCGCTGCAGCCACTGCACATAGGGCAGGGCGATGCGCTCGAAGCTCGGGCCGTTCAGCAGGATCTCGAATTCGAAGGGCCGGCCCTCGGCATCAACCAGCCTGCGGTCGCGCACTCTCCAGCCGGCCTCGCGCAGCAGTCCCAGGGCCCGGCGCAGCCCCTCGCGGTTGTTGCCGGAGCCGTCGGTGACGGGGAGCTTGTACTCCTCGGTGAACACCTGCTCGGGCACACGGCCGCGGAACTGCTCCAGAATCTCCCGCTCCCGCCCCTGCGGCAGGCCGGAGGAGGCGAGCTCGGAGTTCGAGAAATAGGAGGTGGTACGCGTATAGCTGCCGTAGAACAGGTTGGCGTTCATCCACTCGAAATCGAAGACCTCGATCAGCGCGCGCCGCACCCGGGCGTCCTGGAACAGCGGGCGGCGCAGGTTCATGATGAAGGCCTGCATGCCCGTCGGCAGTTCGTGCCGGATCTCGTCGCGCTTCACCAGGCCCTGATGCACCGCGGGGAAGTCGTAGGCGGTGGCCCATTCCTTGGCGATGTTCTCGGTGCGGAAGTCGATCTGGCCGGCCTTGAACGCCTCCAGTGCCACGGTCGAATCCCGGAAGTACTCGTAGCGCATGACGTCAAAATTGCCGGTGCCCTTCGCCGTCGGCAGGTCGCGCCCCCAGTAGTCGGCCACACGGCGATAGGTAAGGTCGCGCCCCGCCTCGAAGCGTTCCAGCCGGTAGGGCCCCGAGCCGAGCGGTACGTCCAGCAGCGGCCTGGCGAAATCCCGCCCCTCCCACCAGTGCTTCGGCAGCACCGCCATCTGGCCGAGGATCAGCGGCAGCTCGCGGTTCTCGTCCGTGCGGAAGCGGAAGGTCACGCGCCGCGGACCCTCCGCCACCACCTCGGTCACATCGCCCCAGTAGGCGCGGTAGAACGGCCTGCCGTGCTCGCGCAGGGCGTGGAAAGTGAAGACCACGTCCTCGGCCGTGATCGGCTGGCCGTCATGCCAGCGCGCCTCGGGGCGGAGCTCGAAGGTGACACCCTTGCAGTCCGCTGGCAGCTCGATGGCGCCGGCCAGGTGACAGTATTCGGTGCTGGCCTCGTCCGCGCTGCCCTTCAGCAGCGTGTCGTACAGGTTGACGAGCCCCACCGCCGGCGTGCCGCGCAGGATGAAGGGATTGAAGCTGTCGAAGCTGCCAAGCGCGGTCAGCACGATCTCCCCGCCCTTGGGCGCGTCCGGATTCACCCAGGGCCAGTGCGGGAAGTCCGGCGGCAGCGCGGGCTCCCCCAGCAGCGAGAGGGCATGGGTCCGCACCAGTCCCTCGGCGGCGGGCATGGCGCGCGCCGGGCGGGGGTGGAAATGCGGCAGTGTCAGGCCGAGGCCAAGGCCCAGGCCGAGAAGGTCGCGGCGCAGCATGCCCGGAGGATGGGGGCTCGCCCCCTCGGGCACAACAGCGTGACCAGCCCCGTTACCATTGCGGCCGGACCACGGCCGCCGGAAGGATCCCCCGCCCCCTGCGCTCAACCCGCCAGCAGCCCTACGGCCTCGGGCAGCAACGCCGGATCGCCCACCGCCAGCACGCGCCCGTCGCCATCGAGCGTCATCGGGGCCCCGTCCCAGCCGGTGACGCGGCCGCCCGCGCCCTCCACCACGGGCACCAGCGCGGCCCAGTCCCAGGGCTTCATCGTCGCCTCGGCCACCACATCCACCAGGCCGAGCGCCACCAGCCCGTAGGCATAGCAATCACCGCCCCAGGTGACGCGGCGCGCTGCCGCCCGCAGCCGGGCAAAGCCTGCCGCATCCTCCGGGTTGAAGATCTCGGGGCTGGTGCAGGAGAGTTCCGCCACCTCCATGCGCGGGCAGGGGCGGCAGCCGGTGGTGCCGCCGAGCGGGGACCGCAACCGCGTGCGCCGGCCGTCCACGCCGATCCAGCGCTCGCCGGTCGCCGGCTGGTCGATCACGCCGATGACCGGGCGCCCGCGATGCAGCAAGGCGACCAGCGTGCCGAACAGGGGCCGGCCGGTGACGAAGGCGCGCGTGCCGTCGATCGGATCGAGCAGCCAGACCCATTCGCCCTCGGCGCGGTCAGGCCCGAATTCCTCGCCCCAGACGCCATGTGCCGGGACGCGCTCGGCAAGCAGGCTGCGCATCGCTTGTTCCGCCGCGCGGTCGGCCTCGGTGACGGGCGTCGCATCGCCCTTCGCCTCCACCAGCAGCGGGCTGCGGAACATCGGGCGGATCACCGCCCCGGCGGCATCGGCCGCGGCCTCGGCCACGGCGACCATCTGCTCCAGCGACATGGGGCCTCCATCCGATCGGCCGTTCCCGCTCGGCCCGGCCACCCAGGGCTATCGCAAATCGGGCGCCGGGGCGACCCGTGCAGGCGGGCCCGGCGCCCGGCCGCCCCGCCCCGGTGTTTCCAGGCATGCGTGATCTGCTGTAAAACCCCGCGCCCTTCCGTGATCCGGTTGCCGTGAATCCGCTCATCGTCATTCCCGCCCGCCTGGCCAGCACGCGCCTGCCGGGCAAGCCGCTGGCCGATATCGGCGGACGTCCCATGATTCTTCATGTGCTCGACCGCGCACGGGAGGCCGGCATCGGCCCCGCGGCCGTGGCCGCCATGGATGCCGCGATCACCGAGGCGGTGCGCGCCGCCGGCCAGGCGGCCATCCTGGTGCCCGAGGAACTGCCGAGCGGTACCGACCGGGTGCAGCGCGCCCTCGCCACCCTTGATCCGGACGGCGCGCACGACGTGGTGGTGAACCTGCAGGGCGATTTCCCCACCCTGGACCCTGCCGCACTGCGCGCCGTGCTGGAGCCGTTGGCCGATCCCGAGGTGGATATCGGCACGCTGGTCTGCCCGATCGTGGATGCCGACGAGCTCGCCACCGAGAGCTTCGTCAAATGCGCCTGCGCCTTCCCGGAGGGGGCGCGCACCGCAGCGGCGCTCTACTTCTCCCGCCTTCCTGTCCCCTGGGGACCGGGGCCGCATTGGCACCATATCGGCATCTATGCCTTCCGCCGCGCCGCGCTCGAACGCTTCGTGGCCTTACCGCCGAGCCCGCTGGAGCTGCGCGAGCGGCTGGAGCAGCTGCGGGCGCTGGAGGCGGGCATGCGCATCGCCGTCGCGCGAGTGGAGCACGGGCCCTTCGGCGTGGACACGCCCGCGGACCTGGCGCGCGCGCGGGCGGTTCTGGCCAAGGGACCGAATACGTGAGCACTATCGCCTTCCAGGGCCTGCCCGGGGCCTATTCCGACCTTGCCTGCCGCGCCGCCTATCCCGGCTGGACCACCCTGCCCTGCCCGAGCTTCGAGGCGGCGATGGATGCGGTCCGGAGCGGGCAGGCCGATCTGGCGATGCTGCCCTGCGAGAATTCCCTCGCGGGCCGCGTGCCGGACATCCACCGCCTGCTGCCGGACAGCGGCCTCGCCGTGGTGGGAGAGCATTTCGAGCGGGTGGAGCACTGCCTGCTGGCGCCGCGCGGGGCGACCCTCGCCACCATCCGCCGCGCGCACAGCCACCCCGTGGCACTGGGCCAGGTGCGCAACATCCTGAAGGAGCTGCGGCTCGAGCCGGTGATCGAGGCCGACACCGCCGGCGCCGCCGCCATGATCGCCACGCGCGGCGGGGTGGAGGATGCGGCCATCGCCTCGGCCCTGGCGGCCGAGACCTACGGGCTCGAGATCCTGCGCCGGAATGTCGAGGACGCACCCCACAACACCACGCGCTTCTATGTCTGCGCGCGGGAGGCCGCGCCGCCGCCGCCCGAGACGCCGGACTGCGTGACCACCTTCGTCTTCCGCGTCCGCAACATCCCGGCCGCGCTCTACAAGGCGCTCGGCGGCTTCGCCACCAACGGCGTGAACATGACGAAGCTGGAAAGCTACATGCTGGACGGCGAGTTCACCGCCACGCAGTTCCTGGCGGATGTGGACGGCCACCCCGAGCAGCCGCCGGTGAAGCGTGCGCTCGAGGAGCTGGCCTATTTCTCCCGCGCGCTGAAGGTGCTGGGCGCCTACAGGGCCGATCCCTACAGGCGGGAGCACCAGGGCCGCGAGGACTGACCGCTCCGGCGTCGGCCTGCCTCAAGGCGTCGGCCACGACGTGACGCCGCCCGGCCCTTCCGGCACTCTCGCGGCCGGAGGGTCGCGGGCGATGGCGGAACGGCTTGTGGTGCTCGGCGCCGGTGGGCATGGGCGCGCGCTGATCGAGCTGCTGCGCGACTGCGGCGCCCCGGAGATCGCCGGGGTGGTGGATGCCGCGCCGCGGACGGCCGACCTGCTCGGCATCCCCGTGCTCGGCACCGAAGCGGTGCTGCCCGCGCTGCGCGCCGATGGCGTACGCCTGGCCTGCATCGCCATCGGAGACAACGCCACACGCCTGGCCGCCGCCGCGCGGCTGGAAGCGATGGGCTTCGCCCTGCCGCCGCTGCTGCATCCCTCCGCCATCCGTGCCGCCAGCGCCGAGGTGGCGGAAGGCGCCGTGGTGCTGCCACGCGCCGTACTCGGCGCCGCGGCGCGCGTCGGGCGGCTGGCGATCGTGAACACCGGCGCGATCCTCGAGCACGACACGGTGGTGGAGGAGGCCGCGCATGTCGGACCCGGGGCGGTGCTGCCCGGCGGCGTGCGCATCGGCGCTGGCGCGCTGGTCGGCGCGGGGGCCGCCTGCCGCCCCTATGTGGTGGTCGGCGCCGGCGCGGTGCTGGGCGTCGGCGCCGCGGTGACCGA
>Ga0180217_1000613_pt1 | contig 52642 bp, 47 predicted proteins | sample eDN3rd37CBELigOP_FD_128521 | JGI IMG/M metagenome (GOLD analysis project Ga0180217, IMG submission 128521) | Enriched Organic Plus compost microbial communities from Emeryville, California, USA - eDNA 3rd pass 37_C BE-Lig OP (version 2) (version 2) ...
CTGCCCTCACGCAAAAATTCCGGATTTGAGGCGACGCTGAAGTCGAGCGAGCGGCGGGTCTCGGCGATCACCTCCCGGATGCGCGACGAGGTCCCGGCTGATACCGTCGACTTGACGATGACGACGGCACCGCTCTTGAGATGCGGTGCGACCGAGCGCGCCGCGCCATCGAGCTGGGAAAGGTCGATGTCGCCATTGGGGAGGCTCGGCGTGCCGACGGCGAGGAACACGGCAGCGGCATCGGCCACGCACTCGCGCGCCGACGCCGTGAAGGAGAGCTCGCCCGAAGAGATCCCGTCGCGCAGCAGCTCATCGAGTCCTGGCTCGTAGATCGGTACCTCGCCGCAGCGAAGCCGTTTAATCCGCTCCTCCAGTGCGTCGCAGCACACGACCTGATGGCCCAGCTTCACGAGACAGGCACTTGTTGTGAGCCCGACATACCCGGCACCGATGATGGCTATGCGCATCTGGATCTCCCTTATCGACGCGCCCTAACCACGACGTTCGGTTGATGTTCCTGAGCCAGCAGAGGAACAAGATGATCCCGTCCGCGATTAGGCCGGTCTTCCCCACGAGCCGGAACAGGTGTGACGATGACAATTCTGCTGCGCGATGCGCAACGACCGGGCCGCTTCGGCAACAGGCTGATGCAGGCTGCGGTGCTGACGGGTCCGGGGCAAGTGCGCGTTGAAGACGTGCCCTTGCCACAGCCGGGAGCAGGCGAGGTGCGGGTCCGGATGCTGGGTTGCGGCGTCTGCGCCTCCAACCTTGGTCCGTGGGCAGGTCCGGAATGGATGAAGTTCCCGACGCCTCCCGGCGACCTGGGTCACGAAGGCTGGGGCGTTGTCGATGCCGTGGGCGCGGGCGTTAGCGGTCTTGCCGAGGGAGACGAGGTCGCAACGCTGTTCTATCGCAGCTACGCCCAGTATGATGTAGGCCCCGCGGAGGCCGTGCTAAAGCTGCCGGCTTCGCTTCAGGGCAGCCCCTTTCCCGGGGAGCCGCTCGCCTGCGCCATGAACATCTTCCGCCGCGCGGCGATCCGGCCCGGCCAGCGCGTCGCCATCGTCGGCATCGGCTTTCTTGGCGCGATCCTGACGCGGCTGGCAAGCCTCGCGGGCGCCGAAGTGGTTGCTATTTCCCGCCGTCCGTTTTCGCGTGAGATCGCCGAAGTGATGGGCGCGCGTCACACGGTCCCGCTCGATGACCGCTCTGACTCGCGCGACCAGACGTTCGAGCTTTCTTCGGGAATGCCGTTCGAGCGGGTGATCGAGGCAACGGGCAAGCAGATGCCACTCGATCTCGCCGGCGATCTCATCGCGGAACGCGGGAGGCTCGTCATTGCCGGCTATCATCAGGACGGCCCGCGCATGGTCGATATGCAGCAGTGGAACTGGCGCGGCATCGACGTCATCAACGCGCACGAGCGTGATCAACGCATCTACCGTCGCGGTCTGCGCGAGGCGATACAGGCGGTCGAGGACGGCCGGATCCTGCTCGAGCCGCTGCTGACGCACGCCTTCCCGCTCGAGCGGTTGGGTGAGGCGCTCGACGCCACGCGCGATCGCGCTGACGGTTTCCTCAAGGCAACGGTGACGATCGCATGACCGGCGCCTCCTCTCGTCCCCGCGTCGGTTTTCTTGGCGTTGGCTGGATCGGCCTCAACCGCATGAACGCGCTTGCTGCCTCCGGCCATGCCGAGATCGCGGCGGTTGCCGATCCGAACCCGGATATGGTCACGGCGGCGCTCATCGAGGCGCCGGATGCGACGCCGATGACATCGCTCGAAGATCTGCTGGCCTTCGATCTCGACGGCATCGTAGTTGCCACGCCCAGCGCCCTGCATGCGGACCAGGCCGTTGCCGCACTTGAGGCTGGCCTTGCCGTGTTCTGTCAGAAGCCGCTTGGCCGATCTGAAGCTGAGGCACGCAGGGTAACGGACGCCGCCCGAAGTGCCGACCGCCTGCTTGGCGTTGACCTTTCCTACCGCCATACCCGCGGCATGGAGGAAGTGCGCCGCCTGATCCAGTCGAACGCCCTCGGCCGGATCTTCGCCGCGGACCTGACCTTCCACAACGCCTATGGGCCGGACAAGCCGTGGTTCTATGACCGCAAGCTCGCGGGCGGCGGCTGCCTGATGGACCTTGGCACCCATCTCGTCGACCTCGCTCTGTGGACGCTTGGCTTTCCCGAAGTCGAGGAGGTTAGCGGCCGGCTCTATGCGAAGGCCCAGACCGCAGGGCCAAACGACGTTGAGGACTACGCGACGGTACGAATGCTGCTCGAAACAGGTGCTGAAGTGATCCTTGCCTGCTCGTGGAAGCTGAACGCCGGGCAGGATGCCGACATCTCCGCGACCTTCTATGGCGAAAACGGCGCAGCGCGGTTCCGCAACATTAATGGCTCGTTCTACGACTTTCAGGCCGAGCATCTGGTTGGCACCGAGCGGCGCTCTTTGGTCGAACCGCCGGACCTGTGGGGCGGGCGTGCGATCGTAGAGTGGGGCGAGCAGCTTGGTGTGGGAAACAAGTTCGATCCCCAGATCGAGAAGCATCTCCGGGCAATGCAGGTGTTGGACCACGTTTATCGTGCTCATGCGCGGTGACGGCCCGCAAAGGGGTCGGCGGAACAATTCTTCCGGACCCTTGTTGGGGGGCTTCTTCAACAACCTTCCCGGGAGCACTCCGTGAACAAGCGTGTATTGGTAACTGGCGGCTGCGGGTTCATCGGCCGCCACCTGACCAGGGAACTCCTCGACAATGGCTATCAGGTCCGCGTGCTCGACAGCCTGATCGACCAGGTGCACGGGGGCACGGAAGCCCAGCTTGATCCGCGAGTAGAGCTGTTTCGGGGTGATGTGCGCGACGCGATGGTGGTCCGACCGGCGCTGATCGATATCGATATGGTTGTGCATCTGGCCGCCGAAGTCGGTGTCGGCCAGTCGATGTACGAGATCGCTCGCTATGTCGGCGCCAACGACCTTGGCACCGCTGTTCTCCTCGAGGAGATCGCCCGCACGCAGATCAGCCGCATCGTCGTGGCCTCCTCGATGAGCGTCTATGGCGAAGGTCTCTATGAGGACAGCCAGGGTCGGCTGCACAACAACGTGCGCCGCAACGTGTTCCAGATTGGACCCGGAGCCTGGGAACCGCTTGATCAGCAAGGCCAGCCGCTCTCGCCGGTGGCGACCGACGAGGAAAAGCCGGTAGACCTCGCTTCGATCTATGCGCTTACTAAATACGCGCAGGAGCGTGCGGTTATGATCTTCGCCGAGGCCTATCGCCGGGAAGCGGTGGCTCTGCGCCTGTTCAACGTGTTCGGCCCTGGACAGGCCCTGTCCAACCCTTACACCGGTGTTCTCGCGAATTTCGCCTCACGCCTTGCAGCCGGCCAGCCGCCGATGATCTTCGAGGATGGTCGCCAACGGCGCGACTTCGTGCATGTGCGGGATGTCGCCCGCGCCTTCCGCCTCGCGCTCGAAAAGCAGCAGGCATCCGGCCATGTCATCAACATAGGCAGCGGCGTTTCCTGGTCCGTCGCCGAGGTTGCGCGGCTGCTCGCGGAGGCCATGAACGTTCCCGAGATTGCGCCGGAGATTCTTGGCAAGGCCCGCGCCGGCGATATCCGCAACTGCTTCGCGGACATTTCCAAGGCGCGCGAGCTGCTCGGCTATCAGCCGCAACATCCGCTGGATGGAAGCCTCGGTGAGCTTGCCGCCTGGGTGCGCGAGGCTGGCGGCACCGACCGCGGTCCCGAAATGCGCCGTCAGCTCGAGGAGCGGGGACTTGTTTCATGACGGATACCCCGCGCTTCGGCTTCGTCGAATGGTTCCGCCCCGGCGAGTATGAACGCACCGAGGCGATCTTGCCGGAAATCAAGGCCTCGGGCGCCTCATGGCTGCGCACGCACCTGTCCTGGGCTGAATATCTCGCGCCGGGGGGCGAGGAGTGGTTCGACTGGCTGCTGCCGAAGCTCGGCAAGGAACTCGAGATCCTGCCTTGCATCCATTATACACCGCCGTCGTTGTCGCGCACAGGTCGAACGTCAGGCGCGCCGCAGCGGCTGCAGGACTATGCCGATTTCGTCGATCATGTGCTGAGCCGCTATGGCAAGCATTTCCGCGATGTCGAGCTCTGGAACGAGCCTAACAACCTGCTCGACTGGGACTGGCGCGAAGACACCGACTTCAACCTGTTCTGCGAGATGGTCGGGGCCGCTGCTTACTGGGTACGTCAGCGCGGCTGGCGGGCGGTGCTTGGCGGGCCGTGTCCCTTCGATCCCTACTGGGTCGACCTGATGGGTGAGCGCGGCATCCTCGCCGAATGCGGCGCAGTCGGATTCCATGGTTTCCCCGGCACATGGGACAGCGAGATGGGCAGCTGGGGCGGCTGGGATCTGCACCTCGGCGAGATGCGCCGCATCCTGGACCGCTATAACCCCGACGCCGAGATCTGGGTCACCGAGACCGGATATTCGACCTGGCGCAACGACGAGTTCGAACAGGCGCGCCGTTTTGCGGCCGCCCTCAAAGTGCCCGCAGACCGGGTCTACTGGTATTCATGGCGGGACGTTCCGCATGACGTGCCGGTTCAGGAAGGTTTCTGGTTCGATGCGCGCCACTACCACCTCGGCGCGGTCGAGGCTGGCGGGCGCAAAAAACTGCTCGCTCGCCTGCTCATCGAAGGCGGCGTCGAGCAGGTTCAGGCATTTGCCGATATCGCGTCGCCTTACGTCGCCTCCGGCAAGACGCCTGCGCTCGTCACAGGAGGCGCTGGCTTCATCGGCAGCAACCTCGCGGCCTCGCTTCTAGCTGAAGGCGAAGAGGTCATCATCCTCGACAACCTTTCGCGCCCAGGCGTCGATGAGAACCTTGCCTGGCTGAAGGAGCAGTTCGGGGAGCGGGTGCATCCCTTCCTGGCCGACATTCGCGACCTGCCTGCGATCGAGCCAGCTTTTGCCGATGCATCTTCTGTCTTCCACCTCGCCGCCCAGACGGCGGTAACGACAAGCCTCGACCAGCCGATCGACGACTTCGAGGTTAACGCGCGCGGCACGCTCAACGTGCTCGAGGCGGTGCGCCGCTCCGGCAGGCAAGTCCCGCTCATCTTTGCCTCCACCAACAAGGTTTACGGCTCGCTCGCCGACCTCGAGATGATCGAGCTGGAGGATCGTTACATCCCCGCCGACGAAACGACTCGTCGGCACGGCATCGGTGAGGCCCGTCCCTTAGACCTCTGCACACCCTATGGGTGTTCAAAGGGTGCAGCGGACCAGTATGTCCTCGACTACTGCAAGTCCTATGGCATTCCCTCAGCCGTGCTGCGCATGAGCTGCATCTATGGCCCGCGCCAATTCGGCACCGAGGACCAGGGGTGGGTGGCGCATTTCCTGATCCAGGCCCTGAAAGGCGAACCAATTACCGTTTATGGCGATGGCAAGCAGGTGCGCGACGTCTTGCATGTGAGCGACGCGGTCGCGGCCTACCGGATGCTGCGTGACGAGATCGGCCGCGTGAAGGGCGAGGCTTTCAACCTCGGCGGCGGCCCCGGCAATGCGGTGAGCCTGACGACGGTGTTGCAGCAGATCGGTGTCCTCTGCCACCGTCGCCCCCAGCTTAGCTTCGACGACTGGCGGCAGGGCGACCAACCCTACTTCGTTGCCGATACGTCGAAGTTAAGGGACCGGCTCGGCTGGAAGGCGAAGGTCGGCTGGAAGGCCGGGCTTGCCGATCTCGCATCATGGCTGCGCGAACATCGCGGCTTGGGGACGAGCGAGCCCCAACGTCAACGGGCCAGAGCATGATGACGCGGCCAAGCCAGCGCCGCATCCTGATGACGCTCGACGCCGTCGGCGGCGTGTGGCGCTACGCCATGGAACTCGCGGCATCGCTCAAATTGCACCGTTACGACACGCTGTTCGCTGGCTTCGGCCCTGAGCCCTCTGCCGCACAGGTCGAAGAAGCACAGCGGATCGGCGAGCTTGTGTGGCAGCCGCATCCGCTCGACTGGATGGTGGATGACGAGCGCGAACTTGACGGTATCGGCGACGCTATCGAGGCGATGGCAGAAGCCCATGACGTCGATCTTCTTCATCTTAACCTGCCCTCGCAGGCTGCGAACCTGCGCTCGCGAAGGCCAGTGCTCGTTGTTTCGCATTCCTGTGTTGTCACCTGGTGGCACGTCATGCGCGAAGAGCCGCTGCCCACGGAGTGGCACTGGAAACAGGCGCTAAACGAACGCGGGTTTACCGCTGCTGATGCGATCGTGTCGCCAAGCGAAAGCCACGCTTCACTGCTGCGCACCTGCTACCAGCTGCCGCGGGAAATCTCCGTTGTCTACAATGCCATGGAGAGCGAGCTGCACGGGTCGGTGAAGGAGCCGTTCGTGCTCGCCGCTGGTCGCTGGTGGGACGAGAGCAAGAACGCGCGGATCCTCGACCAAGCGGCGCGAGAATCTTCGTGGGAAGTGGAGCTTGCAGGCAGTACCCGCAGCCCCTCCGGCGGCGAAGTTGAAATCTCGCATGCCACCCAACTTGGCGAGCTGTCCCACGATGCCCTCATCGATCGCATCCGCCATGCCGCGATCGTCGTCTCTCCCTCGCTCTATGAACCGTTCGGGCTCCTCGCCCTTGAGGGCGCCCGGGCCGGTGCAGCCCTCGCTCTGGCCGACATCCCGACCTACCGCGAGTTGTGGGATGACTGCGCTCTGTTCTTTGATCCGCGTGACGGGGAAGCCCTCGTCAGTGTGCTTGCCCGCTACGCCCGCGATCACGTCCTGCGCGAGGAAATGGGCCGCCAGGCCCTCCGGCGGTCCCGGACCTTCACACCCGTAAACCAGGCGGCCGCCATGGCCCACCTCTACGAATTCCTTATCACGCCCGCGGAATTGCGCCGGGCAAGGAGTGCCTGATGCGCTTTGCCTTCTACACCCATTCCCTTGTTTCCGACTGGAACCATGGCAATGCGCATTTTCTCCGCGGCATCCTACGGGAGCTGATGGCCTTCGGCCACGAAGCGATCGCGCTCGAGCCGGCAAACAGCTGGAGCCGCAGCAACCTCGTTGCCACCCAAGGCCATGCGGCTGAAACGCGATTTGGCGAAGATTTTCCTCAGCTTGTATCGATCACCTATGACGACGATTTCGACCACGAAACAGCTCTTGCTGACATGGACGTCGTTGTGGTGCACGAGTGGACCGACCCTGAGCTTGCCGCGCGCATCGGGAAGATGAAGCGGCAGGGCGCGAAGTTCAGGCTGCTCTTCCACGACACCCACCACCGCGCTGTCTCAGCCACCACCGAAATCGCCGCCTTCGATCTTTCCGACTACGATCTCGTGCTCGCCTTCGGCGAGGCTCTGCGCCAGCGATACCTCCAGGCCGGCTGGGGCCGGCAGGTTGTCACCTGGCACGAGGCGGCAGACACCGCCCTGTTCCATCCGCTGCCGGAAATCGACTGGGAGAGCGACCTCGTCTGGATTGGCAACTGGGGCGATGGCGAGCGCAGCGACGAAATCACCCGGTTCCTGATCGAGCCGGTCAACAACCTCGGACTCAACGCAAAAATACACGGAGTCCGTTACCCCGACGCTGCCCTCGCGGCGCTGAACAAGGCTGGTATCGCTTATGGCGGTTGGGTTGCGAACGCCGACGTGCCAAAGGTGTTCGCCCGCCACCGCGTGACGGTCCACATCCCGCGCCGGCCCTATGTCGAGTCGCTGCCGGGCATTCCGACGATCCGGGTTTTCGAGGCGCTTGCTTGCGGCATCCCGCTGGTCTGCGCGCCGTGGAACGATGCGGAAAACCTGTTCCGTCCCGGCAAAGACTATCTTGTCGCTCGTGATGGCCGGGAAATGGAACAGCAGCTTTCCCTCATCCTTCACGAGCCGTCCGCCGCGCGTGAACTCGCCGCATCGGGACTCGCCACGATCCGTGCCCGCCACACCTGCCGCCATCGCGTCGAGGAGTTGCTGGGCCATCTCGAAAACTTCGGCCTGCCGCAGGCAGCAAAATCTCCAGCAAAGGAAGCAGCAGAATGAAGATCGCTTTCTACGGTTCGAGCCTCCTGTCGTCCTACTGGAATGGCGCCGCCACCTACTATCGTGGACTGCTGCATGCGCTGGCACGGCGCGGCTATGACATCACCTTCTACGAGCCTGACGTCTACGAGCGGCAGCAGAACCGCGACATCGACGAGCCGGATTGGTGCCAGGTCGTCGTCTATCCCGGCACGGCAATGGCCATCGCCGATGTTACGCGCCATGCGGCGGAGGCTGACATCGTCGTTGTCACGAGCGGAATTGGGTTTGAGGACGATACGGTGCGCGAACTCGTCTACCGGAACGCCCGGCCCGGCGCGCTGCGCATCTTCTGGGACGTCGACGCTCCCGCCACGCTGCAGCAGCTCGCCGCCGAGCCTGACCATCCGCTGCACGATCACCTGCAAAGCGTCGATCTGGTGCTCACCTATGGTGGCGGCGACCCGGTGATCTACGGTTACCGCTCGTTCGGCGCGCGCGAGTGCATCCCGATCTACAACGCGCTCGATCCCGAGACGCACCATCCGGTGCCTCCGGTCGCGCGCTTCAACGCGGACCTCTCGTTCCTTGGCAACCGCTTGCCCGACCGTGAGGCTCGTGTCGAAGAGTTCTTCCTTGGTGCCGCGCATGCGGCTCCGCAGAAGGCGTTCCTCCTTGGCGGTTCGGGCTGGCACGACAAGCCAGTGCCCCGAAACGTGCATCTTGTCGGCCATGTCCGCACGGCCGATCACAATGCTTTCAACGTTACGCCGCTCGCGGTCCTCAACATCAGCCGTGAAAGCATGGCGGCCAACGGTTTTTCGCCGGCGACGCGGGTGTTCGAGGCAGCAGGGGCCGGCGCCTGCCTCATCACCGACGACTGGGCTGGGCTCGACCTGTTCCTGAAGGATGGCGAGGAAGTCTTTGCCGCGCGCGATGGCCGTGACGTCGCCGAAATCCTCGAACGCCTGACGACGGCGACGGCAAAGGAAGTTGGCCAGAGAGCACGGGCACGCGTTCTGCGCGAGCACACCTACGATCGCCGCGCTGAAGAGGCCGACGCGATCTTCCGCCGGTTTTTTGCCGCTGAACGAAAGGTGGCGGCAGAATGAGGACGGCCAAGAAACTCGTCTTTGTCGGCCTGTCGCTGTCCTCTTCCTGGGGCAACGGCCACGCCACTACCTATCGGGCGCTGCTGAAGGGGCTGGCCGCCGATGGTCACGAGCTGGTCTTTCTGGAACGTGATGTGGAGTGGTATGCGGCGAACCGCGACCTCCCCTCTCCCGGCTTCTGCAAGCTGACGCTCTACGCAAGCCTTTCCGAACTGCGCGGTCTGCTTGCCGAACACGCCAATGCCGACGCGATCATCATCGGATCCTACGTTCCGGACGGGGTTGAGGTCATAGACCTCGCGGCTTCCATGACGCCCCGGGCTCTCGCCTTCTATGACATCGACACGCCGGTAACGCTGGGCAAGCTTGCCCGCGGCGACGAAGAGTTTCTCGCACGCCGGCAGATCCCGTTGTTCGACCTCTATTTTTCCTTCGCCGGCGGACGCGCTCTGAAAAAGCTCGAGAGCGAGTACGGCGCGAAAAAGGCGGTGCCGCTCTACTGCTCGGTCGATCCTGACCAGTACGGCCCGACCGGCGAGTCGATATGCTGGGATCTTGGCTATCTCGGCACCTACAGCCCGGACCGCCAGCCGGCGATCGAACGGCTGCTGGTCGAGCCGGCGCGGCGACTGCCCGACCTCTCCTTCGTCGTCGCCGGGCCGCAATATCCGGCCGACATCGACTGGCCGGAGAACGTCGAGCGCATCGATCACCTGCCGCCTTTGAGGCACCCGTCCTTCTACAGCCGTCAGCGTTTCACCCTGAACGTCACCCGCGCAGACATGATCGCGCTGGGTCATTCGCCGAGCGTGCGGCTGTTCGAAGCGGCCGCCTGCGGTGCGCCGATCATCAGTGACCGCTGGGACGGCCTCACCGATCTGCTCCCGGATGGCCAGGCTATCCTGATCGCCGACACGACCGAGCAGGTCATCGACATCCTGCAGCGCACGTCCGCTGCCCGCTCTCAGGACATTGCCGACACCGCCCGACGCATCGTGCTGGCCACCCACACCGGCTCCGCCCGTGCGCGGGAGCTGGTGGAGGCGATCGATAGTGTCCTTCAGTCCCGCATGATCGGGTGCGCCTAGCCGTCACGGCTTCAGCACCACCTTCACGCAGCCGTCCTTCTTATCGCGGAAGGTTTTGTAGAAGTCGGGACCATCTTCGAGGCTGCCGCGGTGGGTGATGACGAAGGACGGGTCGATCTCACCCTCGACGATCCGCTGCAGGAGTTGCGGCAAGTAGCGCTGAACCGGAGTCTGCGCCATCCTGAAGGTGAGGCCGCGATTGATGGCCGAGCCCATCGGCACCTTGTCGAGGAAGCCACCATAGACACCGACGATCGAGACGATGCCGAAGTTGCGGGTGCAATGGATCGCCTGGCGCAGCACGTGCGGCCGATCGGTCGCCATGTAGGTCGCAACTTTGATGCGGTCGACGATGGAATCGAAGCTCGCCGCCGCATGCGCCTCGCCGCCGACCGCGTCGATCGCGGCATCGACGCCGCGGCCGTTCGTCATTTCGTACAGCTTCTCGTAGATGTCGGCGTCCATGAAATCGAGCGTTTCGGCACCGCTCTGCCGGGCCATCTCGAGACGTTCCGGCACGGTGTCGATAGCGATGACACGCCCCGCGCCAAGCATGAAGGCACTGCGGATAGCCATCTGGCCGACGGGCCCGCAGCCCCAAACGCCGATCGTGTCGCCCGGCTGGATATTGCAGAACTCGGCCGCCATGAAGCCGGTCGGAAAGATGTCGGAGAGGAACAACACCTGCTCATCGGTGAGCCCGTCCGGTACTTTTATCGGCCCCACGTCGGCAAAGGGCACGCGCAGATACTCTGCCTGCCCGCCAGAATAGCCGCCCAGCATGTGCGAGTAGCCGAACAGTCCCGCTGGCGAATAGCCCCACATCTTCTCGGCCTTGGCCTTGTCAGGGTTGGAGCGTTCGCAGGCGGAGTAGTAGCCGCGCTGGCAGAAGAAGCATTCGCCGCAGGAGATGGTGAACGGCACCACCACGCGGTCGCCGACCTTGAGGTCGCCTGCATCCGGGCCGACTTCGACCACTTCGCCCATGGTCTCGTGCCCGACGATATCGCCCGAATGCATCTCAGGGATGACACCGTCATAGATGTGCAGGTCTGAGCCGCAGATGGCGCAGGCTGTGACCTTGATGATCGCGTCGCGCGGGTGCTGGATCTTCGGGTCGGGTACGCTTTCGCAGCGAATGTCGCTCTTGCCGTGCCAGGTGAGTGCCTTCATGGGTATCTCCGGTGGGCTGCTGGTGAGGGGGAAGATGAAATGGGCGCCTGCCAGAGCAGACGCCCCTGTGGATCAGATACGGCCCGGGAGCGGATCGTCGGCGGAAGTGCCTTCGATGCCGTCCGACGGCGAGGTGGACGAGGATTGGGTCAGATCCTTATCCCCGCCACCCAGCGCCCCGTGTGCCGCTTGCGACAGCTCCTCGCCGGCGGCTTTCGCCACCTTTGACAGCCGCTCGCTTACAGGCTCGCCGGAGCCGGTGAGGCCCTGGCGGTCAGCTTCGTCGCGCGCGGCCGCATAAACGTCGCCGGCAACTTCCTTCGCGCGCTCGACGCCTTCGGCCAGCATGCCTTCAGCCTGTTCCTTGGCCGTGCGGGCGGCTGAGCCGAGATAGCGTTCCTCTGTCCGAGTGGCCGGGATCATCGCACCAAGCGCGGCGCCGACCGCCAGCCCGAGTGCGCCGATGATCAGAGGCTCGCGCTCGAGCGCATCCGCAAATGTGTCACGGGCGCGGTTGCCGAAGTCGCTCGCCGACCGGTGCAGCGAGCTTGCGCCCGAATGCAGCTGGTCGCGCACGTCATGCATCGTCTCTCGGGCATACTGGCCAGCATTACTTGCGGTACCGGTGACGCTGGCCGCCGCGTGTGAAGCAGCATCGCTTGCGCTCGAAAGCCCGTCGCTCAGAGACGATGTGAAGCTGCTGCCTTCTGCATCGCCGCTATCTGCGACCGGATAGCCGGACCCCGCATTCTCGCCCGTATAGAGGGACGTGGCGGCCGTGTGGGAGGGCCGGTGCGAGGTCCGCGAGGACGAGACGCCAGAACCTGCCATCAGCCACGCAAGGCCTCCGCCGACAAGCGCCAGCGCCAGCGGGTTGTCGCGCACCTGGTCCTTGAAGTTGGTGAGGAACCGCTGCGCGTCTCCGTCCTTGAAGTAGCCAAGTGCTTCATCCATGAGCTGACCCGGGGACATCTTGTCCCGCAGCTGGCGGGTGGTTTCGCTGATTTCCGCGCGTACCTGCTCGGCCTCGCGTTCGAGTTCAGATGGTGAACGATCGGTCATGGTGCCTGCTCCCGTGCGAGTTGGCCGTCCTTGCGAAGCTGCGCAGCCGTGCGGCTGGGTGCGATTTCGGACGGCGACATGTTCGACGTGCCGCGCTTGACGAGGATCGCGCCAATCACGGCGACGATGACGCCGACGATCAGGGCGGCCCAGCCTGCCTCAAGTCCTGCCTTGACGAGCCCGGCGATCAACGCCTGCAGGAGAACGATCAGTGCCGCGAGCAGCAGCATCGCTCCCGCGGCAATCTCCATGACGCCGTTGCCTGCGCGGCCGACATTCTCCTTGAGCTCCGTGCGGAGCAGCTGGCTTTCTGTACGCACCAGCGTCGAGAGTTGCTCGACGAGGTCTGTCACGAGATTAGGGATGGTCCGTGGATCGCGTTCGACTGTCATGACGCATCCTCCTGAAAACTTGTGGTTCGGGCTGCATGCTCGCGCCCGGAGGCAGAGCTTGATCCGGACGACGAGGTTGCAGTGGAAGCAATGCGTCCGAGGGCAAAGCCGGCAAGGATCGACCCGGCTATGAAGCCAAGCGGGTTCTCGCGGCCAAAACGGCGAACGGCATCGAGCATTTCACCCGACGACTTGCCGTCGATCGAGCGTGACAAAGTCTCGAGGCCGGAGGCCGCGTGCGACACGAGTTCAGCCGCAGGGCCGGTGTTGTTGCGAGAAAGCTCGTCGCTGGCTGCGCGCAGGGCCCCGGCAAAACCCTGAAGGTGTGAAGTGGCAGCATCCTTCGCCTTGTCTGCCTGAGCCGACGCTGCCTTCGATGCTTCATCCTTCAGCGACCCGGCCTCGCGAGAAATCGCCTCGCTCGCACTGGATGCAGCGTCCCCGAACGACTGCCGCTCGCTTGAGAGGCGATCGCCGAATTGGCCCGGGTCTCCGGGTGCCGGCGCGCCGGTCGTGCGTTCATTGGTGTTCATGTTGCGCTCCTTTGAATTCCTGATGGGAGACCTGCAGGGAATGCTTGTTCATCCACTGGTCTGGCCCCCGAACCGGCAACAGTGCGTGGTGTTCCTCGCTGGTGCTGCCGCGGAAAAAGAAAAGGACCGGCGAGCCGGTCCTTCGGGTGGTGCTGATCACTTCAGCGCTTTGCTTCTTCGAGAGAGGCTTCCTGGCGCACCAGGTGCTGGATCGCGATCTCGCCCATGTTCTCCTCGAGCCACGCGGCCATCGCTTCTTCCTCGGCGCAGATTTCCTCGCACACACGCGCTGTTTCCATGTCGCCGTCGGCTTCGGCGGCGGCCACGAGAATGCGATAGGAGGCAATTTCCATGTGCTCGAAGGTGTAGCTGGCAAGCACGCCCTTCACGACCTCATCGCCGGCGAACACGCCGCTCAGGTTCTGCATCATGGCGGTGAACTTCATTGCCATGTCCTTGATGCCTGAGGAGGACGCGCCGCGCCTCTCGATGCAGGCTTCAAGCCGCGCACGCTGGCGCTTGGTCTCTTCCAGATGCTGCTCGATGCGTGCCTTCAGCGTCGGATAGTTCTCGATCCGCATGGCCTGGCCATTGAGCATGGTTTCAGCCTGCTCCTCCATCGCATGCGCGTCGCGCAGCCACTGATCGACGCGGTCCTTGATGTCGGTCATCTCGTTCTCCTGGGTTTGGGTTGGAAGTCGGGCTCCCAACAGGCGTTGGCGCGACATGTTCCCTCTCCCCGAAGATCTTCGAGGCCTGGCTGATCAGGAACATTTGCACGGAGGTTGCGGTTCGGCTGCAAAAACGAGGCGCCCATGCAGTCCCCTGACTTCCTCCCATTCCAGCACGCAAACCGCAGGCCACGGATTTGCACGCTATGAGGTCGCTCGCCCGCAACATGCGCGGAAAACGGCTTGAGCTGCAGCAACCCGCAGCGCCGGAACTGCTGGCAAGCCTCGCCCCCTACCGCCTGGCGGTCGAGAACATCAGCGCCGAAATCGACGGCGGCCGATTTCCGGCAAAAGCCATCATCAATCGTCCCTTTCTGGTCGAGGCCGACATCTTCAGCGACGGCCATGATGTGCTGGGCGCGGCACTTCGCACCCGCCGGACCGGCGAGGACAGCTGGCGCGAAACGCCCATGGCTTATGACGACAACGACCGTTGGGCCGGACATGCTGTCTTTGACGGGGTCGGCTTATGGCAGCTGTCGATCGCCGCGTGGCGAGACCTGTTCGCGACCTGGCGAGCCGACACGCTGAAAAAGCTGGCGGCCGGCCAGAACGTCGCTTTGGAAATTGTCGAAGGTCGGCAACTGGTAGAGGCGGCGGGCAGGCAAGCGCAGGTGGTTTCTGAGCTGCATGACCTGCTCGACCGGCTTCCGCACTCTCAGCAGGAGGAGGTGGCGCTAGACTTCCTCCTGGCCGACGAAACGCTTGAGGTAATGAAGCGGCTGGGACCGCGCACCAATCTCACCGTCTACCCGAAGGTCCTCGAGGTATGGGTTGACCGGGAACTTGCCGGCTTCAGCGCATGGTACGAGCTGATGCCCCGCTCACAGACGGATGATCCGGAGCGTCATGGCACATTCGACGACGTGATTGCCCGCCTGCCCTACGTTCGCGAGCTTGGCTTCGACGTCCTCTACTTCCCGCCGATCCACCCAATCGGCCGCACCAACCGCAAGGGCCGCAATAACAGCCTGACGCCAGAGCCCGGCGATCCCGGCAGCCCCTATGCAATCGGCTCCGAAGAAGGCGGACATGACGCGATCCACCCACAACTGGGGACGCTGGCAGACTTCGACCGACTGGTATGCGCGGCGGCTGACCATGGCCTTGAAATCGCGCTCGACTTCGCCATCCAATGTTCGCCGGACCATCCCTGGATACGCGAGCATCCGGAATGGTTCGACTGGCGTCCCGACGGCACCATCAAATTCGCCGAAAACCCGCCGAAGAAGTACGAGGACATCGTCAACGTCCACTTCTACCGCGATGCGATACCTGGCCTGTGGCTCGCATTGCGCGACATCGTCCTCTTCTGGATCGACCATGGCGTGAAGATCTTCCGGGTCGACAACCCGCACACGAAGCCCTTCCCGTTCTGGGAGTGGCTGATCAGCGACATTCGGGAACAGCATCCGGACGTGATCTTCCTCGCCGAGGCGTTCACGCGACCGAAGGTGATGGCGCGGCTCGCGAAGGTCGGCTTTACCCAGTCCTATTCCTACTTCACCTGGCGCAACACCAAGGAGGAACTGGAGACATACCTCACCGAACTGGTCGAGGGCCCGAACCGCCAGACGATGCGGCCGAACTTCTTCGTCAACACTCCGGACATCAACCCACGCTTCCTGCAGACGAGCGGCCGGCCGGGCTTCCGCACACGACTGATACTTGCCGCGACACTCGCCGGGAATTACGGCGTCTACAACGGCTTCGAGATATGCGAAGCGCGCGCAGTACCCGGCAAGGAGGAATATCTCGACTCCGAGAAATACCAGATCCGCATCTGGGACATGGACCAGCCGGGCCACATCAAGGACGACATCGCGCTCATCAACCGGCTCAGGCGCGAGCACCAGGCACTGAAAGCCTACGAATCCCTGCGGTTCTATAACGCCTGGGACGAGAACATCCTCTACTACGGCAAGAGTGATCCCGCAGCGGGAAGCTACCTCCTCTTCCACGTCAATCTCGACCCGCACAATCCCCATGAGGCCGAGTTCGAGGTGCCGCTGTGGGAGTTCGGACTGGAAGACACGGACTCTATCGAAGTCGAGGACCTCCTCCACGGCAACCGCTTCACCTGGCACGGCAAGCTGCACCGGCTGCGGCTTGATCCCGAAACGCGGCCCTACGCGATCTGGCGACTGATCCCTCCTGGAGAGGGCGGCCGATGAAGCATTTCACCCATCGCAGTGATGGCATCATCGATCGCAACGACCGTGAGTGGTACAAGGACGCGATCATCTACCAGCTGCACGTCAAGGCGTTCCAGGACTCCAATGGGGACGGCATTGGTGATTTCGCCGGCCTGATGCAGCGGCTCGATTACATCCAGGAACTCGGCGCAACCGCAATCTGGATGTTGCCGTTCTACCCCTCGCCGCTGCGCGACGACGGCTACGACATCGCCGAGTTCAAGGCGGTCAACCCGTCCTATGGCAAGCTCACCGACTTCCGCGCGCTCGTAACCGAAGCGCACCGGCGCGGCCTGCGCGTGATCACCGAGCTCGTCATCAACCACACCTCCGACCAGCATCCTTGGTTCCAGCGCGCTCGGCATTCGCGGCCGGGGTCGGCAGCACGCGACTTCTATGTCTGGAGCGACACTGACACAAAATTCCCCGAGACGCGGATCATCTTCCTCGACACGGAAAAATCGAACTGGACGTGGGATCCGGTTGCCGGCGCCTTCTACTGGCATCGCTTCTACTCGCACCAGCCGGACCTGAACTTCGACAACCCGCGCGTTTTGCGCGAGGTGCTGCGAGTGATGCACTTCTGGCTCGAAATGGGGGTCGACGGCCTACGGCTCGATGCGATCCCCTATCTGGTGGAGCGCGAAGGCACCAACAACGAGAACCTGCCCGAGACGCATGACATCCTGAAGAAGATCCGGGCCGAGCTCGACGCGCACTATCCGGACCGGATGCTGCTCGCCGAAGCCAATCAGTGGCCGGAAGACACCCGCCCCTATTTCGGCGACGGCGATGAATGCCAGATGGGATTTCACTTTCCGCTGATGCCGCGCATGTACATGGCGGTCGCGCAGGAGGACCGCCACCCGATCACCGATATCATCCGCCAGACGCCGGAGATCCCGCCCAATTGCCAATGGGGCATTTTCCTGCGCAACCACGACGAGCTGACGCTCGAGATGGTGACCGACAGTGAACGCGACTATCTCTGGCAGACCTATGCCGAGGATAGCCGCGCGCGCATCAATCTCGGTATCCGCCGTCGCCTCGCGCCGCTGATGCAGAACGACCGGCGCAAGATCGAGCTGATGAACTCGCTGCTGCTGTCTATGCCGGGCACGCCGATCATCTACTACGGCGACGAGATCGGGATGGGCGATAACTACTATCTCGGCGACCGCGACGGCGTACGCACACCGATGCAGTGGTCATCCGACCGCAATGCCGGCTTTTCCCGCGCCGATCCGCAGCGCCTTTACCTGCCGGTGGTGATGGACCCGACCTACGGCTACCAGGCGATCAACGTCGAGAGCCAGGACCGGGACCGCTCCTCGCTGCTCAACTGGATGCGGCGCATCGTGGCGGTGCGCAAGAGCCACCGCGCCTTCGGCCGCGGGACGATGACCCTGCTTTACCCACGCAACCGCAAAATTATCGCTTATGTGCGCGAATACGAAGATGAGCGGATCCTATGCGTTGCGAACCTCTCGGCCGCGGCGCAGGCGGTGGAACTTGACCTGTCGCAGTGGAACGGCGCCGTGCCGATCGAACTGGCCGGCCGCTCACCCTTCCCGCCAATCGGCAGCCTCCCCTACCTCGTTACGCTACCTGGTTACGGCTTTTACTGGTTCCTTCTGGCCGAAGAGGCCGAGGCGCCGGACTGGCATGTGCCAATGCCCGGCATCTTGCCCGAATTCGTCACGCTGACCACCCGAGACGGGCGCGTTGATACCGCCGTAGCCGACCGCGACGCACGGCAATTCGACAACGGGGTGTTGCCCGAATTCTTCAGGCTTCAGCGCTGGTTCGCCGCCAAGGACCAGGAGATCCGTCACCTTTCGCTGCATCCGCTCGTGAGCCTCGATGAAGGGAGATATCTCCTTAACATTGTTGAGGTTGATACGGGTAACGGCTCGCAATGCTATCTTCTTCCGCTCTCCGCACGTTGGGGCGAGGACCACATCCGCTTCGGCGCGCCGAAGCTGTCTTACACTATCGCCAAGTTGCGTCGGGGTCCGAACGTGGGGGCGCTGCTCGACGGCGCCTATGACGAGGAACTCGCGGTAAGACTGCTTGCTTACCTGCGCGTCGGTGGCGAGATCGCGGCTAGCGACGGCGGCACCATCAGCTTCCGGGCAGGCAGCGGCCTTGCAGAGATTGCCGACGTGGGCGCGCCGCAGCTGCTCGGGGTCGAACAGAGCAACGTCTCGCTCGCCTTCGGTGACAGCCTGATCCTGAAGATCTACCGCAGGCTGCGCAGCGGCGTGCAGCCGGATGTCGAGATGGCAAAATTCCTCACCGAGACAGCGCATTTCGATAACACGCCGGCCTTCCTTGGCTCGATCGAGCATCGCACGCCTCATGGGAACGAAACGACCCTCGCCGTTGCCTTCGCCTTCGTCCGCAACCAGGGGGACGCATGGTCCGCGGTCACCGAGGCGCTGCGCCGGGAGGTGGACGAGTTTGCCCGAGAGGAGCATGCCGAAGAGACGGAAGCCCCGCCCGAGCCTGCGCATTTCTCCTTCCCGCTGTCGCTCGGTGCAGTGATCGGAGCGCGCACCGCCGAGTTTCACCGGGCGCTCGCGACCCAAACTGCCGAAGCCGCATTCAGCCCCGAGAACATCACGGACGAGGACGTCGAAGGCTGGATTGCGGAAACCTCGGATGAAGTCCGCCGGATCCTCGAGCGCCTGCGCACCGCGTCCTTCGAGCCGGAGTCCACTTCGGCGACGACCGCAGCCGAGATTATCAGCCGTGAGGACGAAATCTTTGCGCTAATTCGGCAGGCCACCTCTTACCCAGCCGAAGGCCTGCGCACCCGCATCCATGGCGATTATCACCTCGGACAATTGTTGGTGGCATCGGGTGACTTCGTCATCATCGACTTCGAGGGCGAGCCACATCGTCCGCTCGATGAACGACGCGGCAAATACTCGCCGCTACGGGACGTTGCCGGCATGCTGCGCTCGCTCGACTATGCAGCTGCGGCCGTGGAACGGTCGCTGGATGATCCAGGCGATGCCCACCGCGATACAGCCGCGGCGCGGTTGCGCCAATGGCGGGACCAGACTTCTGGCGAATTCCTCGCGGCCTACTTCGGCCTCGACGGCTCCCGTGGCAATCCCGCAGAAACCAGCAATGGCACCGATGGTCTTTCCAAATTCACCCGAGCGCTTCTTGATCTCTTTCTGATCCAGAAAGCGGCCTACGAAATCGGCTACGAACTCGCCAACCGCCCGGACTGGGTCGAGATCCCCCTGCGGGGTCTGCTGGAGATCTTAAATGGGAAATAGCGGTAGGTCGGCAGTTTCGCCAAGGCCGCCTCCCTCCCGCAAGACGCCCTACGCCGCTTTGTAATCCGCCGCATTCAGCATCCAGCCTTTCGCGATGAAGTCGGTGCGCGGGGGATTGAAGAGGTCGATCAGCAGGTGCCAGCCATCGCCGGTGCCTTCAGTCGTGTGCTCGACTGTGGGCGGGATGACTACGAGGCTGGGGCTGGCGGCGGCAAGATGGACGTCCTCGCGCCAGTCGTCAGCGTTCTTGCCCCAGGGCGTGCGCAGGTGATGGACGAAGTCGCCTTCGAGCGCGAGGCCGCCTTGCGAAAAGTCGGCGTGCGCATGCGGCGAGAGCTGTCTGCGGTTGCGCGGCCCCTCATATCGCACCCAGTTAATGCTCATCGCGTCGGTCTGCAGCATCTTTAGCCGCGGATTGTCCGCCGGTGGCTGCAGCGTGTCCATGTCGTAGAGCGCCGGCAGCGGCGCAAGGCGGTTGTAGGACGAAGCGGATCGGGTTGGCGATATCAGCCAACCGGTCGAGCCGGGCTCAAGCGCGATGTCCGAGCGCGGCGCGACGATAGCGAGCTGCCGCTCGCCTTCCATCAGCTGGCCGGTTGCGAAGGCCTTGCCTCCCATCAGGACGAAGATGCTTTCGCCCGTCGCCGGCGTTTCAAGCTTTGTGCCGATGTGGCCGGCGCGGATTCGTCGGACGGCAATGCCGTCGCCTTCGACCATTGTCACCGGCTCGGCCGTATCGATCGGCGTGTAGGAATGGCGCGTCGGCTGCATGGGTCAGCTCCCTGCACGTTTGAATGGCGCGGGGATGGCTACCGTCTCTCGCACCGTCAGGTACTGGATGCCGGCAGCGCGAGCGACGAGCGCGGCGCGTTGCGGATCAAAGCGCTGCTTCTCGTCGAGACATTCGTCGGCGAGGCGGATTGCAATGACTCGGCCGAGCACCAGCGTGCTCAGCGTGTCGCCCTCGCGTTCTGGTTCAATTTCGATGGTGCGGTAGAGGCGGCATTCGAGCGTTGCCGGGGCCCGCGCCACGCGTGGTGCGGCGACGTAGTCGCAGGGCTCCACGGCAATGCCGATTTCTGCCGCCTCGTCCGTGCCCGGCGGCAGGGGCGCGGAAGTTGCCACCATCTGGCGCAGCAGATCCTCGCTGACGAGGTTCACGGAGAAGACCCCGGTGTCGAGGATGTTGGCGAGGGTATCCTTGCGCGGGCGGTCCTCCGGCGTGTTCATCGACACGGAGATGACCGGTGGTGCGCCGGAGGCGACGTTGAAGTGGGAGAACGGGGCGAGGTTTCGTCGCCCCTCCCTGTCCTGGCTGCCGATCCACGCGATCGGGCGCGGGGCGACGATGGCGTTCATCAGGCCACGATCGGCAAGCGGCGCGTCGCGCAGATCGATCAGCATGGACTATTCCAGGATGACGGGATTGGAGAGACGGCCGAGGCCAGAGATCTCGACGGTGACCTCACCCTGCGTCTCGTGCAGGTTCACGCTGCGGTGGCCGTGAAGGAACTTTTCATTGCCGCGCGCCGACGTGCCGAAGCAGAACATGTCGCCCGGCTCCAGCGTGAAGTAGCGCGAGGCTTCGGCGACGACTTCCTCGACTTTGAAGCGGTAGTTTGAGGTCGAATCCTCGGCGAACACCTCACCGTTGAACCAGCCGGTGACGGAGAGGTTGTTAGGGTCGGCCACATCATCGGCGGTCGTGATCCACGGCGCCATCGGGCCGAAGGTGTCCGAAGCCTTGGACCGGGCATGATAGACGTAGTGAACGTCGCGATCCTCCTCGCCATGCTGACGCCGCCAATTGAGGTGGAACGGGCGCAGCAGGTCCGACGAGCGCGAGGTCGAGATCGAGTCGAGCTGGAACTTCAGCCCGTGCGAGGTGATGTCGTTGATGATGCCGAAGCCGAAGATCGCAGCGCGGGCCTCTTCCACGGTCGCGTCCTTGATGCGCTTGCCGATAATGCCGGCGAGCTCAAGCTCCGGGATCGTCTCGCCATAGTTCTTGCGCACAATGATCGGCTTGCCGTGGCCTGTGAGCGACGACGGCGCCTTGAGGAAGAAGTTCGGCACGCCCGGGTCGCGGAACGCGGCCTTGCGGATGCCCATGTTGTTGAAGGCAACGCCCAGGATCTTGCTCGGGCGCGGCTGCGGGGCGAGCCAGTCGAGTCCGTCCGTCGAGAGCACATACGATGCCGGAAGGTCGGTGCGAGCGAGGATCGCCCGGGCTGCCTCGAGTGCCGGGGCGCCGGCCTCGATGAAGTCGTTCATGGACAGGCCAACCTCGGCAAGACCGACCTCGGCCAGCAGCGGACGCAGCAGCACTGCCTTTTCTTCGCCGTAGGCACCGACGAGTTCACGCCGGCCGTTGTAAAGAATGGTTCCGAGCTTCATTGCTATGCTCTCATTGTCTCGTTGACGCGATGTGGTATCGGCATAGCGCGCATGACCGCGGAGAAGGAGCGCGACGCTCGAATGTTCCGCGAACCGGAACACGGCGATTTTTGAGTGATGACTATGGCGGCCGAAACCTCTCTCGAGAAAGGCCTCGCAATCCTCGAGGCAATGAACCATCAGGGACCGATGCGGCTGCGCGACATTCATGCGCGGACCGGCTATTCCAAGCCGACCATTGTGCGAATCCTGCAGGTGCTGGAAAGCCGGGGCTACGTCACCCGGCTCGAGCGCAACGCCGGCTACTGCCTGTCGTCGCGCGTGCTGGCACTGAGTGACGGCTACAACACCGTGTCGCGGCTGGTCGAGGCCGCAGCGCCGCCGCTAGACGCCTTCACTGAGCGGGCGCTTTGGCCGGCGGCTATGGCCGTGCTGGACTACGACCACATGGTGGTCCGTTATTCGACGATTTCGCGCAGCCCCCTGTCGCACAAGCATTCGACGATGAGCCGCAGGCTGTCGATGCTGCACCGGGCGCACGGACGCGCCTATCTCGCCTTTTGCCCGGAGGAGGACCGCGAGCGGCTTTTCGCTCGCCTCGACAAGGCGGGCCGCGATTTCGTCGAGCCCTACATCGAGCTCTACCGCCGCCAGGGCTGGGCCGAGCGCGATCCAGCAACGGAGCCGCAGACCAACTCGATTGCCGTGCCGGTCCTTTGCCGTACGGGCCGCGTGGCGGCGACCGTCGGCATCACCTTCTTCCGCTCGGCGCTCGGCGAGGACGCCAAGGCGAGGATGGCGGAGGATCTGAAGGTGACGGCACAGGACATGCTGGAGCGGTTGCGGGCAATGCCACCGGCTGCCTCGTCAAGCGAACGCAGCGAGAGGGAAGGCCGCGAAGAGCTGCCCGGCCCGCAGGACATAGCCTGAGGGCCGGACGGCGGGCGCTCAGTCTTCGGCGAAGGCTTCCTCGCGCTTCTTGCGCAGGCTCGGCAGCATGGTCGAGATCAGCAGGACGGCGGCGAGGAGCAGCAGCGTCAGCGAGATCGGCCGGCTGACGAAGATCGAGAAGTCGCCCTTCGACAAGAGCAGCGAGCGACGCAGGTTCTCTTCCAGCAGCGGGCCGAGGATGAAGCCCAGCAGCAGCGGCGCCGGCTCGCACCTCAGCTTGTGCAAGAGGAAGCCGACGAGCCCGAAGACGCCCGCGACATAGACGTTGAAGCTCGAATTCTCGATCCCGTATAGGCCGATCAGGCAGAACATCAGGATCGCCGGATAAAGCACCGTATAGGGCACGCTGATCAGCTTCACCCAGAGGCCCACCAGTGGCAGGTTGAGCAGCACCAGGATCACATTGCCGATCAGCATCGAGGTGACGAGAGCCCAGAACATCGGAGCGTTCTGCGTCAGGACCATCGGGCCGGGGACAATGTTGTGCACCATCATCGCGCCCATCATCAGCGCCATCACGCCGTTGGAGGGGATAGCGAGGGTGAGCATCGGGATGAACGATGTCTGGGCCGCGGCATTATTGGCGGCCTCGGGTCCGGCAACGCCCTGGATCGCACCGTGGCCGAAGGCTGAAGGGTCCCGCGCGACCTTCTTTTCCAACGAATAGGCGGAGAAGGAGGCGAGCGCCGCGCCGCCGCCCGGCAGGATGCCGAGGATGGACCCAAGCAGCGTGCCGCGGATCGCCGCCGGCGTACCAAGTCGGAAATCGTCCTTGGACGGCCACAGGCGGGTCACACGGTGCAAGTCAGTCTTGCCGGACGACTTCTGTGCGACATTGGCCATGATCTCGGCGAAGGCGAACAGGCCCATGGAAATGGCGACGAACTCGAGGCCGGACATCAGCGGCAGCAGGCCGAAGCCGAAGCGGGTAACACCGCTGTTGAGATCGGTGCCGACAGTGCCGAGGATGAGCCCGACCACCACCATGCCGATCGCCTTGATGATCGAGCCGTTGGCGAGGATCACTGCAGCGATCAGGCCGACGATCATCAGCGAGAAATATTCGGGCGATTTGAACGACAGTGCCGCTTGCGCCAGGATTGGCGAGAAGCTGGCGATGAAGAAGGTAGCGAGCACGCCGGCGAGCACCGAAGCCAGGGCCGCCGTTGCCAGAGCCGCGCCGCCGCGGCCCTGCCGCGCCATCTGGTAGCCGTCGATGGCCGTTACGACCGACGAATTCTCGCCCGGCAGGTTGACGAGGATCGCGGTGGTCGAGCCGCCATACTGAGCGCCGTAATAGATGCCGGCGAGCATGATCAGCGCCGAGATCGGGTCGAGCGTGAAAGTCAGCGGCAGGAGCATCGCGATGGTAGCGAGCGGCCCCAGACCCGGCAGCACGCCGATCGCGGTACCGAGCAGCGCGCCGATGAAACAGTAGAGGATGTTGTGCAGCGCCAGCGAGTAGGAAAAGCCGAGCGCGAGATTGTCGATGAATTCCATGGGATCAGAACCTTACGACCGGCACACGGAGATCGAGCCCGACGATGAAGACGAGCCAGGCGAAGATCACGAGTGCGACGGAAACCGCCGCAACGCGCAGCCAGCTGGCGCGCGGCTCGGCTAGGGCGCCGATGAAGGTCGAGGCAATAACCGCCGGCGCAAGGCCGAATCGCTCCAGCAAGACCCCGGCTGCCAAGGCAGCGGCGGTGATGAAGATGATCGCCCGCCACGGCGTCGGGCCGAATTCCTCGCGCTCGCGCTTTGCCCAGCCAGAGACGAACACGCCTAGTCCCAGCAGGGCAAGCAAGATACCGAGGACGAACGGAAAGAAGCCCGGTCCCATGCGACCCGGCGTTCCGAGCGTATAGGTGGTTGCGCCCCACGCGACGGCGAGGCCGAAAGCGACGAACAGAAGGGCCGTTTGCCCGTCCGGACTGCGCAGCAAAAACCGCAGCATGTCAGCTCCTCCGGTAAAAAATTCGCCGCCCGTCCGAAGAATGGGATGCGGGCGGCGCGTAAGCGAAAAGATCAGGCCTTGGGCAGGTCCGCAATGTGCGAACCTGCGCGCACAGCCTCGAGGCGGCGGGCCTCCAGCTCGAACATCTTGAGACAGCCGTCGGCGACCGCACGCGCGTGCTCGAGCGGAACCACGCAGACACCGGTGTCGTCGGCGACGATCAGGTCGCCCGGATTGACACGCAGGCCGCAGATGCTGACCGGACCGTTGATCTCAGTCGTCTGGACGCGCCACTTGCCGGTGACGGGGGTCACCTCCGTTGCCCATTTCGGGAAACCGATCTCGCGCGACAGGTTGAGGTCGCGAATGCCGCCATCGACAATGGCACCCACGACGCCCTGGCGGTGGGCGATGGTCGAGGACACGCCCCCCATGTTCGATAGTCCCGCGACGCCCTGGATGACGACGACATCGCCGGGCTTGGCGAGGTTATGCGCCTCCATCTCAGCCATCCCGTTGAAGCCAGAGGCTGCACGCTGGTTGGGGTTGCCGTCGCCGCGAAGCGGCTCGTGGCGCACCGTCACCGCGGGTCCCACAATCGGCTGGCCGTGGATCGTCGGCTGTAGCTTCGAGGCGGCGATGGCGCCAAAGAGCCCCAGCTTGTCCATCACGTCCGACACCATCGAGGTATCGCAGCCGATGGTCCTGAAGGCGTCGATGATGTCCTGCGAGGGACGCGGAATGTCGAACGTGGCGATGCGCTCGGCGGCGATCTTGCCGGTCAGTCTTGGTGTCATTGTCGTATCCATAAAGCAGACCGGGCGGCTCACGACGCCCGGAAGGAGTTGGCTTAGAACAGGCCCTTTTCCTTGACCTTGGTCCAGCGCTCGATCTCGTTGAGCACGAACTCCTTGGTCTTGGCTGGATCAAGTGCCAGCAGCACCGAGCCTTCGCCTTCGATTTCCTTGCGCATCTCTTCCGTGGTCAGGAACTCGACGGCAGCGTCCGAGACCTTCTTGACGATCTCCGCATCGGTGCCGGCGGGGGCCGCGATGCCGAACCAAGTACCCATCTCGAACGGGAAACCGGCCTCCGCGAAGGTCGGGACGTCAGGCGCGAGCGGGCTGCGCTCGGACGACGCGATCGCCAGTGCGCGCAGGGCGCCGCTCTCGACATGCGGCTGGACCAGCATGATAGTCGGCATCAGCATGTCGACCTCGCCGCTGACCACGGCCGTCACGGCCGGGCCGCCGCCGCCATAAGGAATTGCATTCATCTCAAGGCCGGCTTCAGCACCGAAAAGCACCGACGACAGGTGCGGCTGCGAGCGGTCACCGAAGGTGCCGTAGTTGACCGAGCCCGGCTCGTTCTTGGCGAGGTCGATGAACTCCTTGAGGTTCTCAGCCTTGACACTCGGGTGGACGACGAGTGCGGTCGGCGAGATCGAGACCATCGTCACCGGCTCGAAATCGGTGGCCGGGTCGTACGGCTTCTGGTCGCTGAGGACGACGTTGGTAACGTAGGACGACGACATCATCAGCAGGGTGTAGCCGTCCGGCTTCTGCTGCGACGCGTACTGGACGCCGACGAGGCTGCCCGCCCCCGGCTTGTTCTCGACGACGACCGGCTGGCCGAGGCTCTTGGAGATGCCGTCGGCAACCTTGCGCGCCAGGATGTCGGTGCCGCCGCCGGCAGCGAACGGAACGACCAGCGTGATCGGGCGATCAGGATAGGTGGACTGCGCCACGGCGCCCGACACGGCAAGACCAAGGCTCATCAGTCCCAGTGCCGCACCGGCCAGATACTTCTTCAGCATGTCTGTTGTTCTCCCGCTTGACGCCGGACCTCTTCAGGCCTCCTGAGGCCGGCGCATGAACGAGCCTTATGCCGCGGCACTCCGGCGGACCAGCCTGATGCCAACATGTTCCGTATGTCGGAATGAAGGGGCATGAGCGGGGACAAGGTGACACTACGTCGGCATGCTTTACGCAGAGCAGAGGCAAGATCCACTATCGCCGGCCGGGCGGCGCGCTGGCTTTGTCAGGCATTCCGGCAGGCGGCCTGATCTTACCGGCATCGGCGAGATGGTGCTTCGGCATGCAAAACAGATCCTTGCCGCAGCTTGTTCGATGGAAGAAGCAGTGGGCCGCGCAACCAAGCGCCACTCCCAGCGGATAGTCTTCTCCTGCCAGGGTCCACTTGCTCTCGCCATGCAGACAAATCTCGCGCACTTCCCGATGATTCAATGCACGGCTCACTCCGAGATAAACTCCACGATGGCCGTTCCGCTCCCTGGGTGAGCGGCATAGTCCAGGATAAGGCCGGGCTCCGGTTGCCATCGCAACGTGCTGAACCCTGCCCGCAAGGTGGTTCGGCGGAGATCGCGGCCCGCGGACAGGAGAAGCTCCCGAAGAAGATGGGACGCCATCACGGCATGCGCTTCCACTACGCCAAGCTGCGCTGCCACCGCCAGCGATGCGACGCTCGTTCCCTGAACGGCTAGTCGATAGCGGATGCCGGCTCCGGCAAGCTTGGAATGGTGGGCCGCGAAATCCTCAGCTAGGCCATAGAGAACCGTGCCCCGCCGCAACCGCGAGATCCATGAGGGGGCAGAGCCAGCTCCTGGCAGAAGCAGTACGGTACCTGCTTCGCCGACCGATCGTCCCCTCGTCGGTAGGATATCGCCGTCCCAGCCAAAGCCGACGCAAGTACATCAAGACGGCCATCGGTCTCATCGTCCGCGAGCAGCAGGAGATCGTCACGACCATCTGCCTTGATCCGGCGCGCAAGAGCGTCGGCGACCGCCGGCCATTCGGCCATCAATCCATGCGCGAGATCATCATCTTCGGCGCCTGCGAGAGGGAAAAGCGGAAACAGCACCGGCACCCCATCACCAAGCAGGTCTGCGACAAAACCCGAATCTGCCGGCGCGATGCCTATCACGGCGGCAACCGGATTCTGTTCCAAACCAGCCTTCACGCCCACGTCACCCGAAATCTCGACCAGCCGCACCTTGACCGTGCGGCCGAAAATACCTCGCGCAGGCATTTTTTTGCCGGGACAGGGCCTGTTCGAGATTTGCGGCATAAGTCGAGGCAACGGCGTGCGAGTGCGGTGTCGACAGGACGCCGAGATGGACGGCGTCTGCTTCGATGCCGCGGCGTTCTATTCCGGGAAGCTCCTTAAGGTACGCCACAAGCGCTTGGGACTGCGCAGCGCTCAGGCCATAGCGAGGCATCGCCGCATCAAGCACCCGCCCGGAGGCAGAGACGCCGGTCTTCAGCACCCTGAAAAAGCTCTCCGCCGTGTATGGCGGGCGCCCCCTCGTGGGAGCGGTGAGACTATCCCAACCGATGGAAGGGATGATCGTCGCGCCCTCGCGCCCGCCCGCACCGTCGCGGCCGTGACATGGACCGGGCTCAACAATCCGCAGGTGAAAGCGCGCATGGAGGCCGCCATCGCCGCGGTCGGGAGGGTTGCATGTTCCGCATCGTCTCCGTCGCCATGATGCACCCCTACTGGACATCGCACTGCTGGGGATCGCTGGCATGCCGCCGAGCGTCACCCCCCTTGCACTGGCGAGCGATGCCTCCGCCGCAGGCTCGGGCAAGGCCGCGGCCGTGATTGGCTATCCCGGACGTGACAAGTCCGAACCGGAGGATATCCAGAACGAGATCATCCGAAACGCGTTCGGGGTGAAGCGGCTGCAACCCGGTTATCTCGGAGACTCAGTTGTCGTCGAAAACCCAGCCGCACGGGGCATAAAATATCTCAAGAAAGGCGCGCGCTGCCTGACACACGACAGTTCAACACTTGCCGGCAGCTCGGGATCTCCGGTGGTAAGCTTCGATTCCGGAGAGGTGGTTGGCGTTCATTTCTGGGGAGATCCCCCTGTCGCGAACTGGGCAATAGCTGCAGCCGATCTAGCCCGAGATCAACGTATCATTGATGCTGGGGTTCAGTTCTCCGGCGAGGTGGCCGTATCAGGCACCGAGCCATGGGATACCGTATGGGGAATTGTCGAGCCGGCGTGAGCGTTTTGTCCTCTCGGTACCTGTTGCCGGAGGAAAGTGCTGCACGTTGGAGAGTGCGGGGTCGACGCCCTGCGTTGCCGCCTGGACTATCCCAGTGCCGCGTAGCGCGATCTGAGGTAGTAGGAGATTAGAAAATAATAAGTTGACTTGCTGGCGGCGAGCGCGTATTGACCGGCTTATCGATTTTTTGCTTGCCGATTTTTGTCTACTTCGCGATTGGCACCGCGTCTTTAGCGATCTTTTCTTTCAAAAATTGTCGGTTTCATCCGTTCGGCGTCTGCTGCACGGCTCTTCAATCTATGCTTAGAAAGGGTTACTTATGACCATCGGCACAGTAAAATGGTTTAACTCCACCAAGGGCTTCGGCTTTATTCAGCCTGATAACGGGGGCGCAGATGCCTTCGTTCATATCTCGGCCGTCGAGCGCGCAGGAATGCGCGAACTAGTGGAAGGCCAGAAGATCGGCTTTGAACTCGAGCGCGACATGAAGTCGGGCAAGATGGCGGCCTGCAATTTGCAATCCGCATAAGGGTATCTGCTTTCCTTTGACCACGGATGTACTGGCACTGCCGTAAGCACATTACCTCCAGAAGGCTAGGCATTCGCCTGGCCTTTTCAGTTTTGGCCGTATGCCCGTGTTCGGCAGATCGTGGAGCAAGACCCGACCGCAAGCTTGGCCGCCTGAGGAAATCTCTGGATCAGGTCTGCTTGTGTGCACCCGAATGGCATCGCTCTAGCGGGTGTAGCCGTCAGCCGGCAAGAACTGTTCGGCTTTGACTTTAGCGCGTCCGCCAAGTGATTTCTTTGGCGGTCTTGCTCCATACCCTCAGCCGATCTTGCCACTCGGAACCGTCCACCTTCCGCCATTAAGGAAAAAATTTGAAAAACCTTCGAAACAACGATTTCGCCGACAGACGCTCCAGCGCTGCGAATGCCAAGGCGCACCTTCTTAGCGCTTATCGAACCGCAATGGAGATATCCGAAACAACCCGTCTCGCCAGACAAGCCGAGCGAGCGTCACTTGCGGCAGCTCGTGAAGCACGCCGTGCCGAAAGGGACAGATTGCGGCTCGAAGCACAGGCCCGGTTGGAGTCGATCGCAGCCGCAGAAAGGGCGTCCGTCACTGCCGCAGCTGCCGCCGAGACTGAAGCGCGAATGAGTGCGGAGAACGCCAGGATCGCGCGATTGGTAGAGGACGAAGCTGCCCGGAAGGCAGAGCGTGACAGACGCTATGCCGCGCGCAAGGCCAGGCAAGCCTAGCGGGGCGTCGGAGGCTTCAGCATCTGGGATACTGATCGACGCCAGCTCCAAGGGTACCGATCCCTTCGTCATCGTTGGCAAGCGGCAGCTGCTATTGGCCGGGCACCTCCAGCAGGTCCAGTGAACCGAAGACCGCGATGAAGTGGTGTCTGGCGGGTAGCTTCGCTGACCTCATTCGCAATTCTACACTTCCCCCGGGCAGCGGGCGGAGTCCGCGGCAAAATATCGCGCGCCGAATTGTGTCGTGGCTGAGGTGCGAAAGCGGCCCTGAAGGCGATTAGGAGCGTTGTCGAGAATACGGTGCCTGGCATCAAAACAATGCGTTCTGCATCATCCTTCGCCGAGAATCCGACTTATCTGGGGCGCGAAGACCCTTTGGCTAGACTTCCTCCCTAAGTGAACTAATATCACTTTAAGATCGGCCACGTGCCGGCCCTCGGTACATGATGAAGAGGTCATGACCCAAGAGAGCCGCAAAGCAACGACCCTCGAACTGGCGCAGCCAACAGGATCGCGGCGACGGGAACTGCTGACCTTCCTCATCCTCGCATTCGGTATCTGGCCAATCGTCGCCGTCGGTGTCGTCGGCGGCTACGGCTTCCTCGTCTGGATGCTCCAGATTGTCTACGGTCCGCCGGGACCTCCGGGAGGGTGACGGCATGCGCGCGCTCACACGCAGGGATCTCCTGCAGGCCACCACTGGCAAACGGCATCACATTTCGAGTGCAGTCGTCCTTGCGAGGCCTGAGCGGCGCGAAGAAGTGGCGGCAAGGCTGGCAAAGCTGGCTGATGTGGAAGTCCACGTCAGCGAGACAAGCCGCATCGTCATCACCATCGAAGGTGCGTCGAGCGGCGAGCTCGGCGAGACGCTTGCCGCCATTTCAGTGATGGATGGCGTGCTTGCAGCCAACATGGTCTTCGAGCACTCGGAAGAGGAGGTGCGGTCATGACGACGGCTATCAACCGGCGAGACCTCCTCAAGGCGCACGCGGCGGCGCTGGCAGCAGCCTCAGCAGGCGTTACGCTTCCCGCCGGCGCGCAGCCGGTTCCCGGCGGCGTCGACGCGCTCGAGATCAAGTGGTCGAAGGCACCATGCCGCTTCTGCGGCACCGGCTGCGGCGTGATGGTCGGCGTCAAGGATGGCCACGTCGTTGCCACGCATGGAGACATGCAGGCTGAGGTCAATCGCGGCCTCAACTGCGTCAAGGGCTACTTCCTGTCGAAGATCATGTATGGCGAGGATCGCCTGACAACCCCGCTGATGCGCAAGTCCGGCGGCGTCTACGACAAGAACGGCGAGTTCGAACCCGTCTCCTGGGACGAGGCCTTCAACCTGATGGCCGAGAAGTGCAAGGAGGTCCTGCGCGAAAAGGGGCCCGAGGCCGTCGGCATGTTCGGGTCCGGCCAGTGGACCATCTACGAGGGTTACGCTGCGACCAAGCTGATGCGCGCGGGGTTCCGCTCCAACAACCTCGATCCCAATGCGCGCCACTGCATGGCCTCGGCGGCGGTGGCCTTCATGCGCACCTTCGGCGCCGACGAGCCGATGGGCTGCTACGACGATTTCGAGAATGCGGATGCCTTCGTGCTCTGGGGCTCGAACATGGCCGAGATGCATCCGATCCTCTGGACCCGGATCGCCGACCGCCGGCTCGGCCACCCGCATGTCCGCTGCGCGGTGCTGTCAACCTTCACCCACCGGTCGATGGACCTTGCCGACATTCCCGTCGTGTTCCGGCCGGGCACGGACCTTGCGATCCTCAACTACATCGCCAACCACATCATCGAGAGCGGCCGGGTCAATGAGGACTTCGTCCGCGACCACGCGGTGTTCATGAAGGGCGCGACCGACATCGGCTACGGGTTGCGGCCTGACAATCCGGTGGAACTGGCGGCGACGGGTGCTGCCGACCCCGGCAAGATGGAGCCGATCGATTTCGAGGCGTTCCGCGCAGCGGCGGCCGAATACACGCTCGACAGCGTCTCCGAGCTTTCCGGCGTCGAGCCCGGGTTCCTGCAGGAGCTGGCCGAGCTTTATGCCGATCCGAACGTCAAGGTGATGTCGCTCTGGACCATGGGGTTCAACCAGCACGTGCGCGGCGTCTGGGCCAACCAGATGATCTACAATCTGCACCTTCTGACCGGAAAGATCGCCGAACCCGGCAACAGCCCGTTCTCGCTGACAGGCCAGCCATCGGCCTGCGGCACCGCCCGCGAGGTCGGCACCTTCTCGCACCGGCTTCCCGCCGACATGGTGGTGACCAACCCCGAGCATCGCGCGCATGCCGAGGAGATCTGGCGCCTGCCAAAGGGGCTCTTGCCGGACAAGGTGGGCTATCACGCGGTCGAGCAGGACCGGATGCTAAAGGACGGCAAGCTCAATTTCTACTGGGTGCAGGTGAACAATAACGTCCAGGCCGCACCCAACAATTCCAACGAGACCTATCCCGGCTATCGCAACCCGGACAATTTCGTCGTCGTCTCCGATGCCTACCCCACGGTGACTGCACTATCGGCCGACATCATCCTGCCGGCAGCAATGTGGGTGGAAAAGGAGGGCGCCTACGGCAATGCCGAGCGGCGCACCCATGTCTGGCGCCAGCTGGTCAATGCGCCGGGCGAGGCGCGCTCGGACCTCTGGCAGCTCACCGAGTTTTCCAAGCGTTTTACCACCGATGAGGTCTGGCCGGCCGAAATCCTCGACGCCTATCCGCAGTTCAAGGGCAAAACGCTGTTCGATGTCCTCTACCGCAATGGCAAGGTCGACCGCTTCCCGCTGTCGGACCTCGACCCGGAATACGAGAACCACGAGTCGCGCGACTACGGCTTCTACCTGCAGAAGGGGCTGTTCGAGGAATATGCCGAGTTCGGCCGCGGCCACGGCCACGACCTTGCGCCTTTCGACATGTACCACGAGGTGCGCGGCCTGCGCTGGCCGGTGGTCGACGGAAAGGAAACCAGATGGCGCTACCGCGAGGGTCTTGACCCCTATGTGAAGCCCGGCGAGGGGGTGCGCTTCTATGGCCGGCCCGACGGCAAGGCCGTCATCCTCTCGGTGCCCTACGAGCCTCCGGCAGAGACACCGGATGACGAATACGACATCTGGCTGGTGACGGGGCGCGTGTTGGAACACTGGCACTCCGGCTCTATGACGATGCGGGTGCCCGAGCTTTACCGGGCCTTTCCCGGCGCGGTCTGCTTCATGAACGCGGATGATGCGCGCCGGCGCGGCATCAACCAGGGGGCGGAGGTGCGTGTCATCTCGCGCCGTGGCGAACTTCGTGTGCGCGTCGAAACCCGCGGGCGCAACCGCATGCCGCGGGGTGTCGTCTTCGTGCCGTGGTTCGACGCGAGCAAGCTCATCAACAAAGTCACGCTCGACGCCACCGACCCCATCTCCAAGCAGACGGATTTCAAGAAATGCGCGGTCAAGATCGTTCCCGCCTGAGGAGACGCTGGCGGCTCCTCGCGACGATTGGCGGCGTCGCATTCCTGGGCACGGCGGCCCTTGCGCAAATGTCCGCCGAGATCGTGCCGCCGCTGACCGGCGCCGCTCAGCCAATGGATAACCTGCCGGCCAATCCGGTGCCGCGCTGGGTGGTGGACGACATCCGGCACATGCGCGCCTATCCCGAGCAGCCCCCGGTCATTCCTCATTCGATCGAGGGCTATCAGCTGTCGGTCAACACCAACCGGTGCCTGTCCTGCCACAAGCGTGAGTTTACGCAAGGCTCCGGCGCGCCGATGATCAGCGTCACCCACTACATGACTCGCGAAGGCCAGATGCTGGCGGATGTTTCGCCCCGCCGCTACTTTTGCACCGCCTGCCATGTCCCGCAGGCCGACACGCCCGCCCTGATCGAGAACGGCTTTGTCGACATGAGCGAACTCGGCGTCGGTCACGCAGGGGACCAGTAGATGTGGGCGCGGGTGAAAGCGGCGGCGCTGTGGGCCTGGACCCTCGTCTCCACACCTGCGACGACGCTGAGCCTTGGCTTCCTCACGCTCGGCGGCTTTGTCGGCGGCGTCATGTTCTGGGGCGCGTTCAACACGGCACTGGAACTTACCAACACGGAGCGGTTCTGCATTTCCTGTCACGAGATGGAGACGAACGTCTACGAGGAGCTGACCCGCACGATCCACTTCTCGAACCGTTCGGGCGTGCGTGCCTCGTGCCCGGATTGCCACGTTCCGCATGAGTGGACCGACAAGATCGCCCGCAAGATGCAGGCATCCAAGGAAGTCTGGGGCAAGATTTTTGGCACGATCAACACGCGCCAGAAATTCCTTGAAAAGCGCCTTGAGCTTGCCCAGCACGAATGGGCGCGCCTAAAGGCGAACGACAGCCTCGAATGCCGCAACTGCCACACCTCAGTCGCAATGGACCTTTCCAAGCAGGCGCCCCGCGCCGCCGAGATCCATACCCGCTATCTGCTGTCCGGACAGGCGACCTGCATCGACTGCCACAAGGGTATAGCCCATGAGCTGCCAAACATGGAGGGCGTCGATCCCGGCTGGAAAGTCCCGCCTGAACTTCAGGGCGATGTTCTGCCGGCGGCGTCCGTGTTCGACAGGCTCGAGCGCCTCGCCCGCTCCCCGCATGGCATGATGTGGGGCGAGAGCGACCTTACCGCGATGGTCGAGTAGTCGTGCGAGCGCGGCCCTGTCAGCTTGCTATGAGTGCGCGACGGAAGAGGTTTGCAATTACCGCCCTGCCTTGCCGGTCTGCTTGACGGCCTGCGCTTCTTTTGCGTTGAACCGAACTGCGAAGATGCTTCTCGAGCGCTCTACGCCGGCGAGCCTTGCTGAACGCCCCCACGACCTGCATGAATCACGTCGCCGTCGGCGAAGTCATGCGCGGAAGCGGCGTCGGCCAATTGACAGCCTCGATTAGACCTCGGCTGGCAGTGGATGATTGGGTGGACGGCGTGACGGGGTGGCAGCACTACGTTGTCGCAAAAGTCGGCGGCATCTTCGGGGTGAATCAGGCGCCGGAAGGTGTTGATCCGAGAGCTATGGTGGGTGTATTCGGCGTAAGCGACGTCACGGCGTACTTCGGCATCACGGAAGTGGGAAAACCGGCCGATGGCAGCCGCGTTCGTTTCCGCCGCCGCAAGTAACGTCTGTTCGCGTGCGTACAGATCGCCCGCAATCTGGACGCACCCTCATTGGCTCAGCCGGCGGACCCGTGAAATGCCCACGGGCTATGCAGGAAGCGGGTTCGAGATGCGTTCGCGACGTTATCCAGTTGGATGTCGGATGCCGCCCATTTGCCGGAAAGACGGCGCCGATGGTCTCGGCAACGCGCCGGTGGCTTTGCAGGGACTGTTCGACGGAACGAACGTCGGCAAGGCGGAGGGATCGCGCACATCAGCGTCGCCCCGGAGCGAAACGCTTCGACACCGTGCAAGTGGTGCGCCTGTAGTCTTCGAAACCGAGGCTGTCATAGAAGGCCATCGCGCCAGCATTCTCAAGCCTGATACTGGCGTCTATGAAGCTGACGCCTGTGGCTTCGGCAGCGGCGACAGTTCTCGCGAACAGAGACTTTCCCATGCCAAGGCGGCGATGGCCGGATTGGACGTAGGTCGAGATGAATGCCCAGTGTCGAGGCGTAGCCATTAGCAGACAATTGTCTGAAGCGGTGGTTCTCAATTTAGGTGTCGGGCTGGATCCGCCCCATGCTGGACCATAGTGTCTCGTTCCAGCGAGTTTCGCATGTGCTCGATAATTTCGTCGAGTACCTGGATTTTTCTGCTCCCGGCGGGGCGTGCTGCGTAATACGAGATGCTGATCGTCGGCTTAAAGGGCCGCGTGACTAAATCGACATTGGCAGCGCGCAGCGTGGTCCTATCAACGATCGCGACCCCCATTCCCGCAGCCGCGAAGTGGCAGCAATTGAGCATCGAGCTTTCCATCGTGTTTAGCGGCGTCTGGTCAGCCAGCGCAAATGCGCGGTCAAGAGCACTGCGCAGGGGCGAGTTGCGGCCTGCAGTCAGCACCCGGTAGTCCCGAAGATCAGCAGGCGTGACACGATCCAGTTCCGCGAGCGGATGATTGGGGGCCATTGCCGCGACGGCCTCCGAACCGTGAAGGTGAACCGTCTGCAGATGGCTGCGAGGCGGGCCGAAAACGATGCCGAGGTCGTAACGGTTCTTCTCGACCATGTCCCAGATATGCCTGCTGTTTTCGACGTCCAGGACGATTGGCAGGTCGAGCCGAGGGCCAGCTATCTCGATGATTGCCTGATGAAGGAACGGGCGCACCAGAGAGGTAACAGTGCCAATCCGCAGGACGACGTTCTTGTGCCGTCGAATGTCCACCGCGGCGCGGGCCACCTGATCGATGCCGGTGTAGAGACGCTCCACCTCGTTCAGGAGCAGGTTCGCTTCCTCGGTGGGTACCAGCCGCGCACCGGCGCGAATGAAGAGCGTCATGCCAACAGCATCTTCCAGATCCCGGATCAGGCGGCTCACCGCTGGCTGGGTGACGTTCATCGCTTCGGCGGCCGCCGTGACACCCTGGGCATTCATCACGTGCCGGAACGCTTCAAGTTGCCGCGGTTTCAGTCGCATCGTTCCCCCCCTCCCATAACATTCAGTCATGGCGTCAAACTAAAATGCAATTTTTCATCACAAGTAGCGATCGATATGTCTAGCGCGAATTTCCGTCGAACGTGGACCTGGGGTCCTCAAGGGAGAGAATTCGATGAAGATTTTCGCGACCGCAGCGCTCGCCGCCTCGGTATCATTTGTTTCCTTCTCTGCGATGGCGCGAGATCTGACTGTCGGCCTTTCCGCATCGACGACGTCAATGGATCCGCAGTTCTACGTCGGCGGGGCGAATAGCGCTCTGGCGCGTAACATATTCGACGGCCTCGTCAATCAAGGATCTCATCAGGAGATACAGCCCGCGCTCGCCGAAAGCTGGGAGCGAATTGACGACACCACCTGGCAGTTCAGGCTGCGAGCAGGAGTCAAGTTCCACGACGGCAGCGACTTCACGGCCGATGACGTGGTTGCCAGCATCGGGCGTATTCCGCTCGCTTCGACCAACAGCCCGAGCTCGTTCGCGGCTTACGTGAAGGCGATCACTGAAGTCGTCGCGATTGGTCCGCTTACGGTCCAGATCAAGACGGACGGCCCGACGCCGCTGCTCCTCAACAACCTCAGCCGCATCGCCATCCTTCCGGCGGAGCACGCGAAGACGACCACAGAGGAAATGAACAAGGGCGTCGGCGTCATCGGCACCGGCCCGTTCAAGTTTGTCTCTTGGACACCCGATGCGGACGTGGTTGTCGAGCGCAACGACTCCTACTGGGGCGGCGAAGTCGCGTGGGAAAAGGTTACGTTCCGTATCATCAAGAACAACAGCGCTCGCGTCGCCGCGATCCTGTCCGGCGATGTCGATCTGATCGAGAGCATTCCGACTGCAGACACCCGCCGTCTGGACGAATCCAAGGACATCAACGTCATCAAGGCGACGGGTAATCGCCTGATGTACTTGCACATGGATCAGGATCGCGAAGAGTCTCCGTTCTCGAAGGACGCGAGCGGCAAGAATCCGCTGGTCAAGAAAGAAGTTCGCCGCGCGCTTTCTCATGCAATTAATCGTGAGGCTCTCGTTGACCGCGTCATGGACGGCCAGGGCACGCCTGCGGGCCAGGTCGTACCGGAGGGATATTTCGGTTTCGATCCGGAACTGAAGGTGGATGCATACGATGCCGAGCTCGCGAAGAAGATGCTCGCAGATGCGGGCTACCGGGACGGGTTTGAGCTGACGTTCCACGCTTCAAACGACCGCTACCCGAACGATGCGAAGATTGCGCAGGCGATCGGCCAGTTCTTCACCCGCGCAGGCGTGAAGACGTCGGTAGAAACCATGCCGGGCAGCGTCTACTTCACCCGCGCCTCGGCGCGCGAGTTCAGCTTCATCATGGGCGGTGCGGCCATTGAAACCGGCGAGCCCTCCGGCATCCTCGGTCCGCTCCTCGAGACGTATGGCGAGAAGGCAGGCCAGGGTAATCGCGGCCGCTATTCGAACCCTGAATTCGACGCGGCGCTCGACAAGGCGCGAAAGACTCTTGATGACGCCGAGCGCGAGGCCCTGTTGAAGTCGGCAACGAAGATCGCGATGGATGACCTTGGCATCATCCCGTTGTTCTTCCTCGACAATACATGGGCAGCCAAGGCGGACCTTACCTATGAGGGCCGCTCCGACGGATACACCCTGCCCTTCTACGTGAAGGCTCAGTAGGCCTGTCAGAAGGAGGCAATCGCCGATGTCGCTCCACGGCGTATTTCCCTACCTGGTGTCACCGACAACCGCTGAGGGCGAGGTCAAAGCCTCCGTCCTCGGCGATCTGGTCGAGCATCTGGTAGCGCAGGGTGTCCATGGTTTGGCTCCCCTCGGCAGCACGGGCGAGTTTGCCTATCTGTCGAACGCGCAGCGGCTGCAGGTCGTGCGGGCGACGGTAGATGCCAATCGCGGGCGTGTCCCGGTGGTAGCCGGCGTCGCCTCCACATCCATCCATGATGCAGTCGCGCAGACGAAGGCTCTCGTCGAGGCCGGGGTCGACGGCATCCTTGCGATACTGGAGGCTTACTTCCCGGTGAAGGACGCAGGCGTCGAGGCATACTTCCGCGCGATTGCGGAAGCCGCTGGCGGGCGCCCCGTGGTGCTCTACACGAACCCTCAGTTCCAGCGTTCCGACCTTACTCTGCCGGTCATCGAGCGGCTGAGCCACGTCGACAACATTCGTTACATCAAGGACGCCTCGACGAACACCGGACGCCTGCTGTCGATCATCGAGCGTACGCGCGGGCGGATGGAAGTGTTCTCTGCGTCCGCACACATTCCTGCCTGCGTGCTGCTAATCGGCGGCGTCGGTTGGATGGCGGGGCCAGCATGCATCATCCCGCGCCAGAGCATTGAACTCTACGATGCTGCTCGCGCGGGTGACTGGAACCGGGTCATGGATCTCCAGCGTCCGCTCTGGCGGGTCAACGAGATCTTCGCGAAGTACTCAATCGCGTCGTGCATCAAGGGTGCCCTGCAACTGCAAGGGTTCGACGTCGGTGACCCCATCGCTCCGCAGGAGCCACTGAGCGAAGCGGCGCGGGCCGAGATCGCCGAAGTGCTTGCATCGGTAGGTGCACTTTAGGCTCGATCATCGGCCAACATGAGACCAGTTGCCGTCCGGATTGGGCCGGCCGTCATTCCGCCATCGGCCGGCACAGTCTCCCTTAAGCATTCGAGGTGAGACCTTATGGAAAAGACCCGGATCATCATCGACTGCGATCCCGGGATTGACGACGCGATCGCGCTTCTGGCTGCGTTCGTGTCGCCCGAGCTCGATATTCTTGCGATCACGACCGTCTGCGGGAACCAGCCGGTCGAGACGACCTCGCGCAATGCGCTGAAGATCTGCGAGCTCGGTGCACGGGCGGACATTCCTGTCCACGCCGGGAGCCATCGCCCGCTGATGCGCGCGCCAATTCGCGGCCAGTTTCACGGCGAAACCGGGCTCGGATCCTGCGTGCTCCCTGAGCCGGCAAAGAAGATCAAACCGCAAAGGGCCGTCGAGTTCCTCATTGATCGCCTGCTCCGAGCAGGCAACGAACGACAGCCCATCACCATCTGCGCGCTCGGGCCGCTGACCAACATCGCAATGGCACTTCGCATTGAGCCGGAGATTGCGCGCGGCATCGAGCGGATCGTGATGATGGGCGGGGCCTATCGCGAGCCTGGTAACCGCTCGATGACGTCCGAGTTCAACGTGCTTTCCGACCCGCATGCCGCACACATCGTCTTCTCAAGCGAGGTTCCGATCGTGGCCTTGCCGCTCGATGCGACACACCAGGTGATCTTGACGCCCGTGCATGTGAAGCAGTTCGAGGCCGTGAGCGGGCGCATCTCGCAGGCTGTCTCACAGCTCATGGCGTCCTGGGACCGCAACCAGGTCGAACGCTACGGTTCTCGTGGTGGTCCGCTCCACGATCCGCTGGTGATCGGCTGGCTGATCGCGCCGCATCTGTTCGAGACCAGACGCGTCCGCGTCTTCATCGAGTACCAGAGCGAGCTGTGCATGGGGCAGACGATCGCCGACTGGTTCGACAAGTCCGGGCTGAACCCGAACACAGACATTGTCACGAAGGTCGACGCGGCAGCTGTCATCGAGGTCTTCCTCGACCGGTTCTCCCGTTATCAGGATACGGTGATGCAATGAATCGCTGGCGCGTCATTATCGACACAGACCCGGGCGTAGACGATGCGGCTGCGATCCTGCTTGCCCTCGCCTCCTCCGAGATCGAGCTGCTCGGCATCTCGGTGGTCGCTGGTAATGTCGGCTTGGAGGCGAGCGTCAGGAACGCCTGCAAACTGGTGGCTGTCGCGCGCCGACCTGATGTTCCGGTCTATGCGGGGGCCGCGAGACCGCTGGTGCGCGATCAGGTGTTCGGCAAGTATGCTAACGTTGGCGCATTCTCCGACGCACTCGTTCCTGCCACGGACGTGCGCCCGCGCCAGCTTTCCGCCGTCCGGTTTATCGCAGACAAGGCCCGAGAAGCCGCCGCGAGTGGCCATAAAATCACCATCTGCGCGATAGGGCCGCTGACCAATATTGCACTTGCCCTGCTGCTCCATCCGGACGTCGCCGCCAGCATCGAGCAGATCGTCGTAATGGGAGGTGCTTTCAGCGCGCTGGGACATAGAACGGCTTGGTCTGAGTACAATGTCCACGCGGACCCGCATGCGGCGGACATCGTTTGGAACTCGGGTGTTCCACTGGTCCTGTTCCCGCTCGACGTCACCATGCAGGCACTCTTCAGTGAAGACGATTTCCGCGGCTTCGAGGCGCGGGGCGGAATGCCGGGCAAATGCCTCGCGCGCCTTCTGCGCGCTTATGATCGAAGCGATATTGCACGTTACGGCCGGCCCGGCGGACCAATCCACGACGCCATGACCGTAGCCTGGCTGGTGCGGCCCGAGCTTTTCCAGGGCCAGATGACCGCAATCGGCGTCACCGTGGACGGGCCGACCGCAGGCCACACCTGGGCCGATTTCTACGGCAGGACTGATCACGCCGCTAACGCGATGGTCGTGAAGACAGCCAATGAGGCGGGTTTCCGGCAGCTGCTCGTGGAGCGCATTGCCAATTTGGGGGCGAACATCACTCCTGCTGGCGAGAACGCGGCATGAGCAGCTATCTCCTGAGCCGTCTCTTTCAGACGATCGTGACGCTTTTCGTGATGAGCGTGCTCGTCTTCGTCGGCCTCTACATGGTTGGCAACCCGGTAGACGTGCTTCTGAGTTCCTCGGCGACGCCCGAAGAACGTTTGCACGTGATCCAGTCATTCGGCCTCGACCGCCCGGTTTGGGAGCAGTACCTCGTGTTCCTGTCCAAGGCGCTGCAGGGTGACCTTGGCAACTCCTTCGTTTTCAACCAGCCAGCGCTCGATCTCATTTTCCAGCGCATGCCCGCCACGCTTGAACTCGCGTTCGTGGCGCTGCTGATGGCGCTGGTCATCGGCATTCCGCTGGGGGTTCGAGCGGGACTGAAGCCGAACAGCTTCGTCTCGCGCACCATCATGACCTTCTCGATCCTTGGCTTTAGCCTGCCGACCTTCTGGATCGGCCTGATCATGATCATGGTCTTCAGCGTTTATCTTGGCTGGCTGCCAGCATCCGGACGCGGCGATACCGTGGAGGTGCTGGGCGTGCCAGTGAGCTTCCTAACGCTTGACGGCCTCTCGCACCTGGTGCTGCCGGCGTTCAACCTCGCCCTCTTCAAGATCTCGCTGGTGATCCGCCTGACCCGAGCAGGCGTCATGGAGGTGATGCAGCTCGACTATGTCCGCTTCGCACGCGCCAAGGGCATCAACGAGCGGCGCATCCTGAGGGTGCATGTCCTCAAGAACACACTCATCCCGCTAATTACCGTCATCGGCCTCGAGCTCGGTTCACTGATCGCTTTCGCGGTGGTTACCGAAACCATCTTCGCCTGGCCGGGCATGGGCAAGCTGATCATCGACGCGATCGGAGTGCTCGACCGTCCGGTTATCCTGGCCTACCTGCTGATCACGGTCGTGATGTTCAGCGTCATCAACCTGTTGGTCGACATCCTTTATTCGATCGTTGATCCGCGCGTGCGGCTTGAGGGAGGTTCAAGGTGAGCAGTTCCGGCAAGCAGCCATCAACGTCGGTACACGCGGGCAATGGCGATGCCTCCCCCGAGCGCATCTCGCCGTTCAGGCGAACGTTGCACGCACTCATTCGCGATCCAGGCGCGCTGACGGGCATCATCATCGTTGGCGTCCTCGCGATCCTCGCCCTCGTGGCTCCGCTGATTTCGCCGCAGGATCCTTACGACCTCGCGCAGCTCGACATTATGGATGGACGGCTTGCGCCGGGAGCGACCAGCATGAACGGCATGGTCTACCTGCTTGGAACCGACGATCAGGGACGCGACCTGTTCAGCGGCATCCTCTACGGCCTGCGCACCTCGATCCTCGTCGGTATCATCAGTGCAGCCGTCGCAATCGTCATCGGAACCTGCGTTGGCCTGCTCAGCGCTTATGCGGGTGGGCGTGTCGACGCGCTGCTGATGCGCATCGTCGACATCCAGCTCAGCTTCCCGGCAATCCTCGTCGCGCTGATCTTCCTGGCGATCCTCGGGCAGGGCGTCGACAAGATCATCATCGCTCTCGTTGTAACCCAATGGGCCTACTATGCGCGCACGGTTCGCGGCTCGGCGCTGGTCGAAAGTCGCCGCGCCTATACCGACGCCGCGCGCTCGATGGCGCTGTCGGACAAGCGGATCATCTTCCGCCACATCCTGCCCAACTGCGTTCCGCCGCTGATCGTGGTGGCGACCATGCGCATTGCCTATGCCATCATGCTGGAGGCGACGCTCTCCTTCCTTGGCATCGGCCTGCCTATAACGGAGCCGTCGCTCGGCTTGCTGATCTCCAATGGCTTCGAGTACCTGCTCTCAGGCGACTACTGGATCAGCGTCTTCCCCGGCATCACGCTGCTGCTGCTGATCGTGGGCATCAACCTGATTGGCGATGCGCTGCGCGACATTCTCAACCCGCGTCAAGAGGGCTGAGCGATGAACGAACCAATTCTTTCGATCTCGAACCTCACCACCGAGTTCAGGGTTGGCGGCGAATGGCGCGATGTCATCCGCAACGTCGATCTCGACATTCATCCGCGCGAAACAGTAGCAGTCGTGGGCGAGTCCGGATCGGGTAAGAGCGTGACCGCGCTGTCGATCATGCGCCTTCTCGGCCGCAATGCGCGCTTGTCGGGGCGCATTCTCTTCGAGGGCGAGGACCTCCTGGCTTTGCCAGAGGAAGATATGCAGAGGATCCGCGGCAACTGGATCGGCATGATCTTCCAGGAGCCGATGACATCGCTGAATCCGGTCTTGAAGATCGGCGAACAGATCACCGAGGTGCTGGTCGAGCATCGCGGGCTGGACCATGCCGCAGCCATGGCTGAAGCCGCCCGTCTCCTCGAGAAGGTGCGCATTCCCTCGGCACGACAGCGGCTCAATGAATATCCGCTGAGTTTTTCAGGCGGCATGCGCCAGCGTGTCGTCATCGCCATAGCGCTTGCCTGCGAGCCCAAGCTGCTGATCGCCGACGAGCCCACAACCGCACTCGACGTAACCATCCAGGCGCAGATCCTCGAGCTCATCAAAGAGCTTCAGCGAGAAGAGGAGATGGCAGTCCTCTTCATCACGCACGACATGGGCGTCGTCGCGGAAATCTCGGACCGCACCGCAGTGATGTATCGCGGCGACGTGGTCGAGACCGGCACGACCGAGCAGATTTTCAAGTCTCCCGTCCATCCCTATACACGAGCGCTGCTTTCGGCCGTGCCCCAGCTCGGTTCCATGAATGGACAGAACCTTCCCCTGCGCTTTCCGATCGTCGACATGGCAACCGGCAGCGTCGAGCCTGTAAAGCCGACCGTTGACACCGTGCGCCTTGACGTCCCGCCTGCCCTCAGGGTCGCTAATCTCGTCACCCGCTTTCCCGTGAAGAAGGGGATCCTGCGCCGCACTGTGGGCAATATCCACGCAGTCGAGAATGTTTCCTTCGAGCTGCGGGAAGGCGAGACCCTGTCGCTGGTGGGCGAGTCCGGGTGCGGCAAGTCGACGACTGGCCGCTCGATCCTTCGCCTGACCGAACTCACCTCCGGGACGGTAGCGATCCGCGACCACGACGTTGCCAGAGCGGGCAAGCGGGAACTCGCCGAGATCCGCCGCCAGGCACAGATGATCTTCCAGGACCCGTTCGAGAGCCTTAACCCGCGCATCCGCATCGGCGACGCGATCGCCGAGCCGATAATTGCGCACGGGCTGATGCCTCGCGCGGAAGTGGGCACGCGCGTCGCACAGCTGCTTGAACAGGTTGGGCTGTCGCCTTCGATGGCCGACCGCTTTCCTCACGAATTCTCCGGCGGCCAGCGCCAGCGCGTCTGCATCGCACGTGCCCTTGCCCTCAACCCGAAGGTCATTGTCGCGGACGAATCCGTCTCCGCGCTCGACGTGTCGATCAAGGCGCAAGTGATCAACCTTATGCTCGACCTGCAGGAGCAACTCGGACTGGGCTATCTGTTCATCAGCCACGACATGGCCGTCGTTGAGCGGATCAGCCATCGCGTCGCGGTGATGTACATGGGCGAGATCGTCGAAATCGGCCCACGGCAAGCCGTGTTCGAGAACCCGCAGCACGACTATACGCGCAAGCTGATGTCCGCGGTGCCGATCGCGGACCCAACCCGTCGCCGCGTACGCCACCTCAGCAACGACGAAATCCGCACGCCCTACCGCGAGGCTGGTTTCACCCCTCCGCCGCAGAAGTACCGTGAAGTCGGCGAAGGGCACTTTGTTCTGACGCAACACCTCGAACCGGCAGCTTGAGGGACATCCCTTCGCTCCCTGAGACTGCACTGGACGTTTGAAGGTTCTGCCCAATACGTCAGTATTGGAGAGGATGCATCACGATCAAGTGTCGAATCTCAAGTTGTCTGCCACCTGCTGGATCATCGACCGAAACCAGATGTGCGCCGGGGATTTATGGGTGCGGGAGGACCAGTACATCCGGATTGGAAAGTCGCAGTCGAACGGCGCCGGGATCATCGTCAGGCGTGGGCAGAAGATCCGTTCGAACCCGGCGGAGGCCGTGAAGATCAGGTCGCAATTTTCGATGATGTGGTCGACGATGCCGAATGATGGCACTTCCAGCACGATGTCGAGCGAGACGCCGAGGCGGTCGAGCGTCTCGCGATAATAGGGGCGCCAGTGGGGAGCATGGCGCACAAGGATGTGCTTTGCACGGCTATAGGCCTCAAGCGTCAGAGGTTCGCGGGTGAAACGTGAATCCGGTGCAACAAAGCAGGCATAGCTTTCGCGGATCAGCTCGCGCGCATAGATGCCAGACGTCTCGGCTGTCAGCGGGGCGATGACAACGTCGCAGTCACCGTTCTCAAGGTGGCGATGACCTTCCGAGTTCGCCTGGATGACGACGATGCGCACGTTGGGTGCCTCCCTTCGCACCCGCTGCATCAGCTTGGGCAAGAAAATGCTGCGCTCGTAAAAATTGCAGGACAACACGAAGCGTTCGTTGGACACCGTGGGATCGAACTCCTCCGTGGTCAGCAGCGCCTGAAAACGCTGCAGCAGTTCTTCCGCGCCCTTGACGATCGCCGTGCAACGCGGCGTCGGCTCGATGCCGCGTCCCAATCTTACGAAAAGCGGATCGCCGAAGATCTGCCGCAACCGGTCGATGGTGTAGCTCACCGTCGACTGGTTCTTCTCCAGCATCTCCGCCGCACCGCGGATCGAGCGCTGGTCGTGGACGCATTTCAGAACGTGAAGCGAGGCAAAGTCCGTCTGAAGCAGTGCGCCATCATCGAGTGTGTTCTTCAATTGCGTCTCCACCCTACGATCAATCTTGATCGATCACATGTTAATTGATCGAATTTTTCGAATCCAGAATTTGATGGCGCCGCGTTGCACCTTCCGCAAAGGAAGCTAGCTTTGGAGGACGGGCCGCGCGGCGGACCGGACATCCCCAGGGAGGGGAGCTTCAGGAAAAGACAGGCTGGGAAGGCGGCGCGCCCCGCATCGGCGAGGCGTGAGCAGGCGGTGCCTGCCTGATGGAGACCAGGATATGAACCAATCGAATTTTGACGCGGGTATCGAGCTGAGGCGGAAGATGTTCGGCAAGGAGGGGGCCGACGATCATCATGCGAAGGCTTCGGACATGATGGCGCCGATCCAGGACATCGTCACGCGGATCTGCTTTGGCGAGATCTGGCAGCGGCCGGTGCTCGATCACAAGACCCGCAGCCTCATCACGCTCGCCATGCTGGTAGCGACCGGGCGCACGCACGAGATCAAGATCCACACTCGCGGTGCAGTCGCCAATGGTGCCACGCGCGAGGAGCTCCGGGAACTCTTCCTGCACGCATTCCCCTACTGCGGTATCCCGCTGATGGTGGACGGCATGGTCGCCTGTGAGGCGACGCTGAATGAACTCGGCGTGAAGTAGGGGCGGCGCATGAGCCTAGAGAAAATCGGGTTCGTCGGCCTCGGCAACATGGGTGCGCCGATGTCGGCGAACATTGCCAAGGCTGGCTTCGCTCTGACCGTCTACGACGTCGACCAGGAACGAACGACGAAGCACGCCGAAGCAATTGGCGCAAAGCCTGCATCGTCGCTCGCCGAACTTGGCGAGAATTCCGACGTCGTCGTCACGATGCTGCCGACGGGAAAGATCGTTACTGACGCTGCGATTGGCGCTGGTGGCTTTGCACATTCTCTGAAGCGCGGCTCGATGCTGATCGACATGAGCTCGTCGGTACCGGGCGGTTCGCGTGAACTTGCCTCCACACTTGCCGACAAAGGCATCGCCTTTGTGGATGCGCCCGTATCCGGCGCTGTCCCGCGCGCTACGACCGGCACACTGACCCTGATGGTTGGCGCAGACTCGGACGAGGACTATGCGCGCGCCGAGATCGTCCTAAAGTCGATGGGCAACCTGCTGTTCCGCACGGGAAGCGTCGGCACCGGGCATGCGATGAAGGCGCTCAACAACTACGTCGCCGCCGCCGGCTTCGCGGCCGCCTCCGAGGCGCTGATCATGGGCAAGAAACTCGGCCTCGATCCGGCTGTCGCTCTCGAAATCATGAACGTTTCCACGGGGCGCAATTTCAGCACCGAGAAGACGATCAAGAGCGAAGTGGTGGAGGGCCGCTTTGCTTCCGGGTTCGGACTGGCGCTGCTCACAAAAGACGTGCGCATCGCGGCTGACCTGGCGACGTCGCTCGGGGCCGATCTGCCGCTGGTAGCGCAGACGATCGCTTGGTGGGAGAGGGCCGAGGCCGCCATTGGCGGGGCACGAGATCACACGGAGGCGTTCAAGGTTTGGGAAGAGGCGGCGAACGGGAGATAGCCGCTTCAGGGTTTAACGGGAGGAGACAGCATGCTTTTGGGGAAGATCAGGGCCGCAGCACTTGCTGCGACAGCCGGCATGTGGATGGCGATCGGCGCTGGCGTCGCAGATGCGCAGACCATCCTGCGCATGAACAACTGGCTGCCGCCGGGCCATCTGCAACTCAACAACATTATCCTGCCGTGGGCCGCAGAGGTCGAAAAAATCACCGAAGGTAGAGTCAAGATCGAGCTCACGGATGCATCGCTCGGCGCTCCGCCTCGCCAATATGATCTCGCGGTCGACGGGATCGCCGATCTGACCGTCGGCGTCCTCGGCTACACGCCGGGGCGTTTCAACCTCGCCGGTATCGCCGAACTGCCATTTGTGGGAGAGACCGCCGAGGAGTTGTCCGTCGCCCTCTGGCGCACCCACAAGGAATTCTTCGAGAAGGCCGACGAGTACAAGGGTGTGGTGCTGCTCGGGATCTATGCCAATGGCACCGGCCACATCATGACTGGCGAGGCGGCTGGCCCGATCACCGACATCGACAAGTACCAGGGCAAGAAGTTCCGTGTTGGCGGGGGGCTGGTGCAGCAGGTCAACACGCTGCTCGGCGGCGTGAACATCGCCGTGCCGGCGGGCGAGACCTACGAGGTGCTGTCGCAAGGTATCGCCGATGGCACGCTGCTTCCTTACGAGGCTGTCCCTAGCTTCAAGCTGGAGCCGCTTATCAAGCACTCGGTCAAGGTCCCGGGTGGCTTCTATTCTTCCGTCTGGTTCGTGGCGGCCAACCCGGATGCCTTTGCGGGCCTGTCGCCGGAAGACCAGGAGAAGGTGATGTCCGTGTCTGGCGAGCATCTTGCCCGCTTGGCCGGTGAGGCACAGGACAAGGCTGACCTTGAGTCAAAGGCGAAGATGGAGGCGGCAGGCACGCAGTTCCTTGAAGCAGACGACGCGTTCGTGGCCGCGATCAAGGAGCGCCTCACTTCCATGGAAGAGTCCTGGGTGGAGACGGCCGGAAAACTCGGCGTCGACGGAAAGGCCGCGCTCGAATTCTTTCGCGCGCAAGTGGCTGAGATGAAGTAGCGGACAGATGACCGGTACTTCCGAGAACGTAGTGGTGGAGGACGACCATGGTCGTCCTCCCGAAAACCCTGTTCTGCGTCTGGCCGATGCAGCCTGCATGGTTGGTGCAGGGGCAGTCCTCCTCGCCATGATGGTGATGACATTTATCGACGTTGCCGGTCGCTACTTCTTCAAGGCTCCACTCGGTTTTGCCTATGAAATGACGCAGCTCGCCATGGCGACCGTCGTCTTCCTCGCGCTGCCATCAGTCTCCGTGCGCGGGCTGCATGTCACGACCGGCCTGTTCGAGAACGCCTTCCGGGGCATCGGGCGTGTCCTGCGCGACGGCGTCATCGCGCTCGCGATGGCGGTGTGCTGCTTCTACATCACCGTCCGGCTTGCGCGCCTGGCCGGCCGCTTCGACAGTTTCGGTGAGGTGACTTCCGTGCTTCGCTTCCCGGTTGGCTACGTTGCCTGGCTTGGCGTTGGTGCTTTTGCACTCAGCGGCGTGATGATCCTTGCGGCCTTCATTGCCGAGGTGCGTCGGGAAACGGGGGCAAAGACATGACGGCGACACTCACGGGCTTCGGCGCGCTTTTCGCGCTGCTCTTCGCCGGCATGCCGCTGGCCTTCGCAATGGCGATCATCGGCTTCGTCGGTTTCGCGCTGACCGTCGGATTCAACCCCGCCGGTGCCATGAGCGCACAGATCGTCTGGGACAACCTGTCCTCTTACAGCCTGTCGGTGCTGCCGCTGTTCGTTTTGATGGGCAATCTCATCAACCATGCCGGCCTTTCGGCCGACCTCTACAACGCGTCAAACGCGCTGATCGGCCATCGCAAGGGCGGTCTCGCCATGGCGACCATACTGGCAAGTGGCGGGTTTGCAGCCGTGTCGGGCTCAAGCCTCGCCACTGCCGCCACCATGTCATCGATCGCGCTGCCATCGATGCGGCGCTACCGCTATCACGACAGCCTGTCGTCTGCGACGGTCGCAGCGGGCGGCACACTCGGCATCCTCATTCCCCCGTCGGTCATCATGGTGATCTACGGCACTATGACCGAGACCAGCATAGCCAAGCTGTTCATGGCCGGCATCATTCCCGGCATCCTCGGCGTCCTGTTCTATCTTGCCGCTGTCCGGTACGTCGTCTGGCGAAGGCCGGAGGCGGGCCCGGCGGCCGAGCGCATGCCGTGGGCGGAACGGTTGCAACACCTTCGCCAGGTGTGGGCTATCGCCCTCCTCTTCCTGATCGTTATGGGCGGCATCTACATCGGCATGTTCACCGCAACAGAGGCAGCGGGTATCGGCGCGACCGGAGCATTTGTCATCGCGCTGTTCAAGGGCGGGCTATCTGTCAGGGTACTGTTCAAGATCCTGGCAAACACGGCGCGGACGACGGCGATGCTGATGGCGGTCCTGCTCGGTGCACTGATCTTCGCCAACTTCATCAACGTGTCGGGCGTGCCATCGGCGGTGGTCAAGGCGATCAACGGGCTCGAACTCAGCCCCTACGGCGTCATCTTCGCGCTGATCGCATTCTACATCGTGCTCGGTTCGGTATTCGACGAGCTGGCGATGATCTTGCTGACCATCCCCCTGTTCTTCCCGCTGGTGATGGGGCTTGGTTTCGACCCGATCTGGTTCGGCATCGTCATCGTCATGGTCGTCGAGATCGGTCTGATCTGCCCGCCGATTGGCATGAACCTGTTCATCATCCGCGCAACGCTGCGCGACGTGCCGCTGACAACGATCTTCCGAGGCATCGTGCCCTTCGTCATCATCGATGTGCTGCGGCTGGCTCTGATCGTCTTTGTCCCGTGGCTGGTGCTCGCGCTGCCATCACAGATGACCCACTAGATAGCTTTAAGGGGAGGAAGTTTCGTGGAGAAGTATCGCATTCTGATCAACGGCAAGAGCGAGGGAACGACCTCGCACCAGCCGGTGCACAATCCGGCAACCCGCGAGGTCGTGGGCATGATGCCAGTGGCAATGCCTGCAGATCTCGACCGCGCAGTGACCGCCGCGGCGGAAGCCTTCAAGAACTGGAGCCGCACTTCAGATGCGGAGCGGAAGGCAGCCTGCCACGCCATTGGCGCGAAGATCGAGGAGCATGCGGAGGAGCTTGCCCGCCTGATCACGCTTGAGCAGGGCAAGCCGCTCAATGGCCTGGGCTCCCGCTTCGAGGCAGGCGGTTCAGCCGGCTGGGCGCATGCGACGGCAGAGTTCGATCTCCCGGTCGAGGTCATCCAGGACAACGAGCAGGGCCGTGTCGAGGTCCACCGCAAGCCGCTCGGCGTCGTCGGCTCGATTACCCCGTGGAACTGGCCGATGCTGATCGCCGTCTGGCACATCGTGCCGGCCGTGCGCACTGGCAACACGATCGTCATCAAGCCCTCGCCCTATACGCCACTGTCAACGATCCGCTTGGTCGAATTGATGAACGAGGTGCTGCCCGCAGGTGTCGTCAATGTCGTGACAGGCCCGGACACTCTTGGCGCGGCGATGTCCGCTCACAAGGGCATTGCCAAGATGGTGTTCACCGGTTCGATCGCCACCGGCCGCAAGGTCATGGCTTCGGCCGCAGAGACACTGAAGCGGCTAACCCTCGAACTCGGCGGTAACGATGCCGGTATCGTGCTCCCGGACGTAGACCCGAAGGCGATCGCGGAAGGGCTGTTCTGGGGCGCCTTCATCAATGGCGGCCAGACCTGTGGGGCGATGAAGCGGCTCTATGTCCATGACAGCCTTTACGACAAGGTCTGCGGCGAACTGGTCGAGCTTGCCACCAGGATGCCGATGGGAAATGGCCTCGACGAAGGCAACGTCCTCGGCCCGATCCAGAACGAGATGCAGTTCAACAAGGTGGTCGGTTATGTCGAGGCCGCCCGTCAGTCAGGTGCGCGTATCCTCACCGGTGGCGCAAGGCCCAATGGTCCCGGCTATTTCTACCCGATCACGCTGATCGCCGACATCGCGGATGGCCATCCGCTGGTCGATGAAGAGCAGTTCGGCCCGGTGCTGCCAATCATCCGCTACAGCGATGTTGAAAAGGCAATCGAGCTTGCCAACAACAATCCACATGGACTGGGAGGTTCAGTCTGGAGCTCCGACGCCAGCAAGGCAAAGGAGATCGCGCTGCGGCTGGAATGCGGCTCGGTCTGGGTCAACAAGCACGGCGCGATCCAGCCGAACGCACCTTTCGGCGGAGCCAAACAATCTGGCATTGGCGTCGAATTCGGTCCCGAGGGCCTGAAGGAATATACTCAGCTGCAGACTGTTTACTGCTGAAGGTAATCGGCGAAAGCATCCGGCACTCCCGGATGCCCTCCCCCTCTTCTCGTCAGCCGCAGCAAGCTGGGGGATACAGCTGCAAACTCTGCTTTGCACTTCGCCATAGGGTCGATCTTGGCGCGGCCTCGGTGCGGCGTCTCAACCTGGTCAGTGTTAGACTGAAGGCCGCGGAGGAAATCGTCACCGGGTAAACCTCGCAGCATCGTGCGGTACTGCCATGCCGCAGCGGAGCGTGGGATCGAGCTTCAGACCGCACGCTTCCGCCATCCGCCGGGAGGGGAGGTTCGACGGTGCGATCATCTCATAGACATGCGACGCGCCAAGTTCGTCGAAGGCCGCTTCCACCAGCATCGCGTTGATGAGCCGGCCGAAGGTGAGACCGCGGCAGGTCTCGCCAACCGCGATCAAGCCGATCCACGCATAGTTGCGAAAGCGGCTGTGCGCGTTGTGTGGGAAGTAGGCATGGCCGGTTGCGATGATGTGGCGGCCTACGCGAAGGACGATCGTCCTGGCACGCGGAGGTGTTTCCGCCAGCATGGAGCCGGGAAATGGGGCAAGCCCCGCCGTAGCAAGGAAACGCTGCACCTCAACGGTATCTTTCCCTTCCGGACCATCAAGAATGGTTTTCACCGTTATTCCCTCCGGAA
>Ga0180217_1000618_pt1 | contig 52236 bp, 46 predicted proteins | sample eDN3rd37CBELigOP_FD_128521 | JGI IMG/M metagenome (GOLD analysis project Ga0180217, IMG submission 128521) | Enriched Organic Plus compost microbial communities from Emeryville, California, USA - eDNA 3rd pass 37_C BE-Lig OP (version 2) (version 2) ...
AAATGAATAACGGGCAATAATGGATGCAGCCGCAACCGCAAGATGAACACCTTCAGCTTTAGTTGAAAAATAGATATTTTCTTTATACACTTTTTTTCCTTGAAGATGGTTGAAATAAACACCAGGCACAGCAAATTGATCGATTAGAACACCATCGGGCTTTTCCGGATCAATCTTCATAAGTAAATGATTAATAGCCTGATTATGTAAAATAGCCTTCATTTTTCCTTGTGACATTCCTTGCTGTTGTAGATCATTATATTTTTCATTATGTAGGACAAGCAAACTATAAGGAATTGTTTGAATCAGATCTTTTGCAATTTCACAAATTTGAGGGTCTTTAAGGTTCTTCGAGTCTTTGACACCTAATTCTTTTAATAGTTCAATTTGATCGTTCTTAACATATGCTGCAACAACTGTAATTGGGCCGAAAAAATCCCCTGTGCCCACCTCATCAGAACCAATAATAGACAAGTTTGATATATTTGCCGGTGGTTGATATCCATTAGGTGCTTTTGCAATGGGTGGCTGTTTCCTAGTTGTTTGAGCAACTGTGCCCCATTGTGCAGCCACAGCTTCAGCAGAATTCCCCTGAAAAAGTACTTTTCCGGATTTGTATGCGGTGATTGTACATCCGTTTACTTTCGCTGAAAAAACCGCTCCAGGTGGGGTCTTTTCTATTTTATTTTTGTTATAATAGCTCTCCATTTTTGTGATTTGTTCTGGCCCTACTTTTATAACGGAATTCGCCAATTTTTACACCCTTTCTAAATAAAAACTAACTATGACTTGTTTGCATTTGTTCAAAAAATTGTCCTTCTTCCCATATGATAAAGCTTCATGTTATGATATAAATTAGGATTTGCAGGAAATGGAGGATTTATCGTTGTCAAAACGTCCTAAGTCTAAAACAACAGTAGACATATATGGTCAACAATTTTCAATTATTGGTTCTGAAAGCACAAGCCATATTCGAGCTGTTGCTGCAATGGTTGATGATAAAATGAGAGAGATTAATAGTAAAAATCCGTCTCTTGATATAAATAAATTGGCAGTGTTAACAGCTGTTAACGTTGTCCATGACTATTTAAAGCTAAAAGAAGAGTATGAAAAACTCGAGAAACAATTATTTGAAAAGGATTGAAGCTGAAATATGCTAGATTTTGTTTTGTTTATTATTTTATTATTCGGAATATTGGTCGGCTTAAAACGTGGATTTATTCTCCAGTTTATTCACTTAGCCGGATTTATCATTTCTTATATTGTAGCATACCAATATTTTGATGATCTTGCACCAAAATTAAAGCTGTGGGTTCCTTACCCGGTATCAGGAGAAGGTCCAACAATATTAACATTACTCAGTGGCGATGACCTTGAGGGAGCTTATTACCGAGCTGTTGCATTTGTATTATTATTCATTGGGACAAAAATTGTTATGCAGATTATTGGATCAATGCTGGACTTTGTGGCACTTCTTCCGATTTTAAAGCAATTAAATAGGGCTGCTGGATCAATACTTGGATTTTTAGAGTCATATCTTGTTTTATTTATTATCCTATTTATTGCAGCGTTAATTCCAATGGAACAAATTCAAAGTGCATTGGACCATTCGGTATTAGCAAATCTTATTGTGAACCACACACCTTATTTTTCTGATAAAGTAAATGAACTTTGGATTCAATACATGTCTTAAAAGAGGCTGACTTAAAGAGGGTAATTCTTTCATCACTCGTATATATTGACTACATCCAAGTTTTGTAGAATATATAATGGTGCAGGTGGACTTACCCTTAGTTTAAGTCAGTCTCTTTCCGTAAGAAGTGACTTAAGAATTGTACTTTTTCTTAAATATTGTATCATTTTTATAGAAAGTGCTAGATAAAGAGGTGGAATAAATGAACATTCATAAAAAAGATGTTATCCGATTATTAGAAAAGATCGCGGTTTTAATGGAATTAAAAGGGGAAAATCCTTTTAAAATATCTGCGTTTCGAAAAGCTGCTAACGCTTTAGAAGTGGATGATAGAAGCTTAGCATTAATTGATGATTTTACGAAGATTCCCGGTATAGGAAAAGGGACTTCAGCCGTTATTAAAGAATTTGTGGAAACGGAAAAATCAGAGGTTCTTGAGCAATTACAAGCGGAAGTGCCTGCAGGTTTACTTCCTTTATTAAAACTGCCAGGTTTAGGTGGTAAAAAGATTGCAAAGCTATATAAGGAATTACACATCGATAGTGTTGAAGCGCTTAAATTAGCCTGTGAAGAAAATAAGATACAAAGTTTAGCGGGATTTGGAAAAAAATCAGAAGAAAAGATTTTAGCTGCGATTGAAGAAATCGGAAGTCGTCCAGAACGCTTACCAATTTCGTTTATGCTTCCAATTGCACAGGAAATTGAGTCATATCTTGAAAAATGTAAAGATATTGAAAGCTACTCACGTGCTGGCAGTCTGAGACGTATGCGTGAAACTATTAAAGATTTAGATTTTATTATATCGACAAATGAACCCAAACATGTAAGGGAACAACTGTTGAACATTCCTAATATTTCGGATGTTATCGCAAGCGGTGATACAAAGGTATCTGTCCAGCTTACATATGACTATGAGGTAAGTGTAGATTTTAGACTAGTTAAACCAGCGGAATTTGCCACAACTCTGCATCATTTCACAGGATCGAAGGACCATAATGTCAGAATGAGACAGCTTGCAAAAGACCGTGGAGAAAAGATTAGTGAATATGGCGTAGAAAATGTTGAGACAAACGAAGTGAAAACATTTGAAACAGAAGAGGATTTTTATCAGTATTTTAATCTTCCTCATTTCTCTCCTGAAATTCGAGAAGATGGAACAGAGGTTGATTCTTTCCATCATGACATCAAGCTTGTACACTTGGAGGATATAAAAGGAGATCTTCATATGCACTCTACCTGGAGTGATGGAGCTTTTACTATTCGTGAAATGGTTGAAGCGTGTCGCAATAAAGGGTATCGTTATATCGCCATTACGGACCATTCCCAATATTTAAAGGTAGCAAATGGATTAACACCTGAGAGACTAAGGGCTCAACGGCAGGAAATAGATGCCTTAAACGAAGAATATGATGATATTACAATTCTTGCCGGAGTTGAGATGGATATTTTGCCTGATGCTACATTAGATTATGATGACGAATTGCTAGCCGAGATGGATCTTGTCATTGCCTCCATTCATTCAAGTTTTTCTCAATCACAGGAAGTGATCATGGAACGGCTAAAAACAGCGTTACACAATCATCATGTTGACATCATTGCACATCCAACTGGTCGAATCATCGGCAAGCGAAAAGGTTATGATGTAAACATAGATTTACTTATTCAACTTGCAAAGGAAACAGACACAGTATTAGAGTTAAATGCGAACCCTCAGCGTTTAGACTTGAGTGCAGAACATATTCGCAAGGCCCAAGAAGCGGGTGTGAAAGTTGTCATTAATACAGATGCACATAATATAGACATGTTAGACGATATGGATATTGGTATTTCTACAGCCAAAAAAGGCTGGATTGAACGCGATACAGTTATTAATACATGGGACATTGACCAGCTAAAAGCATTTTTAAACAGACATCATAAGGAATAGCAAATTATATTTATGATTGAATATTGAAGGCTGTGTAATTATTAGGAGGTAGACCGAATTGCAGCAGAAAGTTTTGCATGTACTTGAATATGAAAAAGTGAAAGAGCAGCTTATTAAGCATGCTTCATCAACACTTGGCAAAGAAAAAGTTAAAGCGCTCGTCCCTTCTAGTGAGTACCAGGAAGTGGCTGTTTCTCAGGAACAAACAGATGAGGCTGCAAAAGTACTCCGACTCAAAGGAAATATCCCATTGGGTGGACTTGTTGACATTAGAGCAACAGTCAAGCGAGCAAAAATCGGCGGAATGCTCAGTTCAGTTGAGCTTATTGAAGTTGCAGGCACTTTATATGCAGGCAGGCAAATGAAACGTTTTATTGAAAAAATGATAGAGGAAGAAATTGAATTATCTCATTTGCCAATCCTTGCTGAGCAAATTGTTGTCATTCATGACTTGGAGAGAAGGATTTCCGAATGTATAGATGATAATGGGTATGTATTGGACAGTGCAAGTGAAACATTAAAAGGCATTCGCCAGCAGCTTAGAACAACCGAGGCAAGAGTAAGAGATAAACTAGAATCAATGATTCGTTCTTCTAATGCATCAAAAATGCTATCTGATGCGATCATTACGATTCGAAATGATCGTTTTGTATTGCCTGTAAAACAGGAGTATAGAGGATCATACGGTGGGATCGTTCATGATCAATCCAGTTCAGGGGCAACTCTTTTTATCGAACCTCAAGTCGTAGTTGACCTAAACAACACTCTTCAACAAGCAAAAGTGAGGGAAAAGGTAGAAATCGACCGCATTCTAGCAAAACTGTCAAATGAAGTAGCCGAAAATAGTGATGATCTCCTGCAGAATGTTGAATGCTTGGCCATTATGGATTTTATGTTCACAAAGGCGAAGTATGCAAAACAAATAAAAGGGATAAAGCCTATTGTCAATCAAGAAGGTGTTATCCGCTTGTTTAAAGCAAGACACCCCCTATTACCTGAAAGTGAAGTTGTACCGAATGATATTGAATTAGGTACAGACTTTACAACCCTAGTTATTACAGGACCAAATACCGGTGGGAAGACCGTTGCACTTAAAACACTTGGATTATGTACATTAATGGCTCAATCAGGTTTGCACATTCCGGCACTTGACGGATCAGAGGTTGCGGTCTTCAAGGAGGTTTATGCAGATATCGGTGACGAACAATCGATTGAACAAAGCTTAAGTACGTTTTCTTCACATATGGTTAATATTGTGGATATCCTTCATAAAGTGGATGACGAAAGTCTTGTGTTATTTGATGAGCTTGGAGCCGGAACAGATCCACAAGAAGGGGCTGCGCTTGCTATCTCTATATTGGATGAAGTGTACAGTCGTGGAGCGAGAGTGGTTGCAACAACTCACTATCCGGAGCTAAAAGCGTACGGATATAACCGAGATGGTGTCATTAATGCAAGTGTAGAATTTGATATCACAACTTTGAGTCCAACATATAAACTTTTAATAGGTGTCCCGGGCCGTAGTAATGCGTTTGAAATCTCAAAACGACTGGGCCTGCAGGAAAATGTTATACAAAAGGCAAGGTCACAAATGAGTGATGAGAGCAATGAAGTAGACACGATGATCGCTTCATTAGAATCCAGCAAAAAAACAGCTGAAATTGAGTTAATGGAATCAAAAAAAATCCGGCATGAAGCAGAAAAACTTCATAAGGAGCTTCAAAGACAGATCATTGAATTCAATGAACAACGTGATGCCCTTTTTGAAAAAGCGGAACGAAAGGCTTCAGAAAAATTAGAAGAAGCAAACCGGGAAGCGGAAAACATTATAAGAGATTTAAGGAAACTTCGAAAAGAACAGCATGCTCAAGTAAAAGAGCATGAGTTGATCGATGCGAAAAAGCGTCTTGAAGAGGCACAGCCTTATTTCGAAAAATCGAAAAAGGTTGAGAAGAAACAACCTGTTAAACATGAACTTCTGCCTGGTGATGAAGTAAAAGTCATTAGTTTTGATCAAAAGGGATATTTGGTTGAAAGGGTAAATGATAAGGAGTGGCAGGTTCAAATGGGAATCTTAAAAATGAAGGTAAAAGAAAAAGATCTTGAATATATTAAGAGACCTAAGCAACAGGTGCAAGAAAAGCCTTTGGCTGCTGTTAAAGGAAAGGATTACCATGTTTCATTGGAATTAGATTTACGAGGGGAACGATTTGAAAATGCATTACTAAGAGTTGAGAAATACTTAGATGATGCTGTTTTAGCCGGCTATCCAAGGGTTTCAATTATTCATGGTAAAGGAACAGGTGCACTTCGAACTGGTGTGAAAGAATTGTTAAAAAATCATCGAAGTGTAAAAAGCACTCGGTTTGGGGAAGCGGGTGAAGGCGGAACAGGCGTCACAATTGTGGAGCTTAAATAGTGGGGGGGAAGAGCGTGAGTACATTTTGGGAGAATGATTGGGTTCAAATTGCTGCCTACTATAGCGTTGTAGTTCTAAGTATCATTTTATTTTTAACCATTTTTGAACTTGTCACAAAGTATAAAAATTGGGAAGAGATTCAAAATGGTAATTTAGCTGTTGCGATGGCAACAGGAGGGAAAATTTTTGGAATAGCAAATATTTTTCGGTTTTCAATTCAGCAACATGAGAGTCTTCTAGAAATGTTGGGGTCTGGAGTATATGGATTCGTTTTACTTTTATTAGGCTATTTTATATACGAATTTATGACACCGAAGTTTAGCATTGATGATGAGATTCAGAAAGACAATCGTGCAGTTGGATTTATATCCCTTGTTATTTCAGTTGGTTTATCATTTGTTATCGGTGAGGCTTTATAAGGAGAGTGTAGAGTGGAGACGTTGGCGAAAGTGATGTTTGGTTTATGCGGGTTGTTTGTGTTGATTGGCATTATTTATTTAGCTTTCTTTTAAATACAAGTAAAGGGCCTGATTCATAAAATCTGGCCCTTTTTTATTATTTTATATTTCTGAAAACACAAAAAGCTGATATACTTTTTTATAAGCGTGAAAAAATGATTTGTTTATCGGTTTTAACATGTATGTATGTCCTCTTTTATTCCTTTCTAACCAATCTGTCATTTTATATTTCCCTCAAAAGGAGGAGAAAAAAATGGAAAGTCAAAAACCTTGGTTAAATCTTTACCCAGCAGAAATCCCTCATACCATGAAAAGCGATGAAAAACCGTTGTACTATTATCTCGAACAATCTGCTTTAGAATTTCCATCTCAAATCGCCATCCATTTTCTAGGTAAAGAACTAACCTATACAGACCTTTATCAACAGTCTCTAAAAATGGCTAACTATCTACAGTCTCTAGGCTTACAAAAGGGTGACAGGGTATCGATCATGCTGCCGAATTGTCCTCAAGCCGTGATTTCCTATTATGGTGTCTTATTAGCTGGCGGTATCGTCGTTCAAACGAATCCGTTATATATGGAAAGAGAGCTGGAGTATCAATTAAATGATAGCGAGTCCACGTTTATCGTAACGCTTGATTTATTATATCCGAGAGTCTCTAAAATGAAAGCGTTAACAAAGTTGAATCATATTATTGTAACAAGTATAAAAGACTATTTACCATTTCCTAAGAATCTTTTATATCCATTTGTTCAAAAAAAGCAAAATCAAATGGTTATTAAAGTAGAACATCAAGGCAATACTCATTTGTTCCCAAAAATCATGGAATTAGCTGAACCGACTGTTGAGGAATATAAATACATTCCATCCGAAGATATTGCATTACTTCAATATACAGGAGGAACAACTGGTTTCCCTAAGGGTGTTATGTTATCACATGACAATGTTGCTCTGAATACAAAAATGTGTTCTGCGTGGATGTATAAATCAAAACGAGGGAAAGAATCTATTTTAGGCATTATTCCATTCTTCCATGTGTATGGAATGACGACAGTGATGAATTTATCAGTTATGCAAGGATATAAAATGATTCTGTTACCTAAATTTGATCCATCCGACACATTAAAAACGATTCATAAATTAAAACCAACGTTATTTCCCGGTGCACCAACAATTTATATTGCTTTATTAAATCATCCAGATCTTCAAAAATATAATTTGTCATCAATTGAATGCTGTATAAGCGGTTCTGCACCATTACCCGCTGAGATACAAGAGAAGTTTGAGCGTGTTACAGGTGGTAAACTTGTAGAAGGTTATGGTTTATCTGAGGCATCCCCTGTTACTCATGCTAATTTCATTTGGAAGAAAAGAAAAAAGGGAAGTGTCGGCGTTCCTTGGCCAAGTACAGATGCTGTGATCCTGTCATATGAACATGGAGGAATAGCCGAGCCGAATGAGCTTGGTGAGATAGCAGTACGGGGTCCACAGGTTATGCTTGGGTATTGGAATAAAAAAGAAGAAACAGAAGAAGCCTTGAAAAATGATTGGCTTTTGACCGGAGATATTGGATACATGGATGAAGAAGGATATTTCTATATTGTAGACCGTAAAAAAGATATGATTATTGCTGGAGGATTTAATATTTATCCACGTGAAATCGAGGAAGTCCTCTATGAGCATGAAAAAGTAAAGGAAGTTGTTGTAGCAGGTATACCTGATCCATACAGAGGTGAAACAGTAAAAGCCTATATTGTATTAAAAGAAAATCAGCAGGCCACGTCAGAGGAATTTAATGAATATGCCCGCAAACATTTAGCGGCGTATAAAGTGCCGCATATTTATGAATTTAGAGATGAATTACCTAAGACAGCTGTGGGGAAAATACTAAGACGTGCATTAATTGAAGAGGAAAAAGTAAAGAACGCTAATTGATCGTATATTGGAGGGGCTTCTGTCTCTCCAATTATGAAAAAAACAGATGAGGGCTTGACAGAAAGGAAAGGAAATTCTATGATTAAATTATGAATGATGATTCATTCATTAACTGAAAGGGAGTCGAACATTACATTGAGACAGAAGAAACCAAAATATATACAAATCATTGATGCAGCAGTTATTGTCATAGCAGAAAATGGTTACCACCAAGCACAAGTTTCAAAAATAGCCAAGCAGGCTGGAGTGGCGGATGGGACAATCTACTTATATTTTAAGAACAAAGAAGATATTCTTGTATCACTCTTTCAAGAAAAAATGGGCGTCTTTATTGAAAAAATTGAAGAAGAGATAAAAAGCAAAAAAAAGGCAGCAGACAAACTATATTCGTTAATTGATAAGCATTTTACCTTATTATCTGAAGATCACCACCTTGCAATTGTAACACAGTTAGAATTAAGGCAATCAAATAAGGATTTACGCCTTCGAATAAATGAAGTGCTAAAGGGATACTTAAATGTAGTGGATAAGATTATAAGTGATGGTAAAGAGAATGGCGAATTCAGAGAAGAACTTGATGTAAGGCTGGCCAGACAAATGATCTTCGGCACAATTGATGAAACCGTCACAACATGGGTTATGAATGATCAGAAATATAGGTTAACAGATCAAACAAAGAAAGTTCATGATTTATTTGTTAACGGTCTTTCAACTAAAAATTTATAGCTAGTGAAATGGCATGATTGTCATTCGCTTCATATAAGTTATTTTTCGTTTGTAAATGAAATACATTTTAAGTATGTATGATGAAGCAGGGAGGAAAAAAATGAAGTATTTACAAATAAAAAAAGAGAACAGAGTTGCAGTTGTATCTATTAATCACGAACCTGCAAATGCATTATCATCAAATGTGTTGAAAGATATTTCTGCGATGCTGGACCATATTCTGGAAGACAATAAAATTCGAGCTGTCATTCTTCACGGGGAAGGCAGATTTTTCTCAGCAGGTGCAGACATAAAAGAATTTGTTGAATTTGCTAAAAGTGGTGGAGTGTTTTCGCAACTTGCTGAATCAGGGCAACAATTATTTGAACGAATCGAAAAATTTCCAGTCCCAATTATTGCAGCTATTCATGGAGCTGCGTTAGGTGGAGGACTTGAGTTAGCAATGTCTTGTCATCTGCGTCTTGTAGCTGAAGATGCTAAACTTGGTCTTCCTGAGCTTCAACTTGGTATTATACCTGGTTTTGGAGGAACTCAACGTTTACCCAAATATATTGGTACTGGCCGAGCCTTAGAAATGCTGCTTACAAGTGAGGCGATTTCAGGTCAGGAGGCAGTGAAACTGGGCCTTGCCAGTCATGCCTATCCTCAGGAAAAACTCTTAGAGGAAGCGAAAGCTTTAGCACAGAAATTTGCTGCAAAAAGTCCAGGTTCTGTGAAGGCTGTCATATCGTTATTACATTCACATAAAACATTAACCTATCAGGAAGGAATGGATCTCGAGGCAAAACTTTTTGGAGAACTTTTTAAAAGTGGAGATGCAAGAGAAGGTATTTCAGCTTTTATTGAAAAAAGAAAGCCGAATTTCAAAGGCAACTAAAACGAAACGGGAAACTATGTTATTTACAATGGGGGATGGGAAAATGAATATTTATGTCATGATGAAAAGAACCTTCGATACAGAAGAAAAAATCACCATAAACAATGGTGCAATTAGCGAAGATGGTGCGGAATATATTATCAACCCTTATGATGAATACGCAATTGAAGAAGCAATCCAATTACGTGATAAAAACGGAGGCGAAGTAACCGTTATCACAATTGGCGGGGAAGAATCTGAAAAAGAATTAAGAACAGCATTAGCTATGGGATGTGACAAGGCGGTATTGATTAACCCGGAAGATGATGTGGAAGACGGTGATCAATACACAACATCAAGAATTTTGGCTGAGTATTTTAAGGAAAAAGATGTAGATTTAATTTTAGGGGGAAATGTGGCGATTGATGGGGGATCTGGTCAAGTAGGACCACGATTAGCCGAATTACTAGATATCGCTTATGTCACAACGATTACAAAGCTTGATATTGATGGAAACAAGGCAACAGTTGTACGTGATGTTGAGGGAGATTCTGAGGTGATTGAAACATCCTTACCATTACTGGTAACAGCTCAACAGGGATTAAACGAACCTCGCTATCCATCATTACCAGGAATCATGAAGGCAAAGAAAAAACCGTTGGAAGAGTTGGAAATCGATGATCTGGATTTAGCGGATAATGACGTAGAACCAAAAACAAAGACAATTGAAATCTATTTACCACCTAAAAAAGAAGCGGGAAAGGTATTAGAGGGTGAAGTAGAAGATCAAGTAAAAGAATTGGTATCTTTGCTTAGAAATGAGGCAAAAGTCATCTAGACGTTTTAGGGAGAGGGAAAAGGTCAAATACGGAAACAGGGGGAAAAATGATGTCAAGAAAAGTGCTCGTTTTAGGTGAGGTTCGAGATCAACAGTTAAGAAATGTATCGTTTGAAGCCATTTCTGCCGGAAAAACGATTTCAGAAGGTGGAGAAGTTGTCGCAGTTTTAGTAGGAGAAAATGTAGCTTCCTTAACTTCAGAGCTATTCCACTATGGTGCTGATCGGGTGGTGACTGTAGAAAATGAAAAATTGCTAAACTATACACCGGACGGCTATTCACAGGCAATCCTATCGGTCATTAAAGAAGAGAAGCCGGAAGGGATTGTATTTGGTCATACCTCTTTAGGGAAGGATTTATCACCAAAGATTGCTGCCAAGTTAGATTCGGGATTAATTTCTGATGCAACAGCCATTGAAATTGCAGGAGGTAATATTGTCTTTACTCGCCCAATTTATTCTGGAAAAGCATTCGAAAAGAAAATAGTTACTGATGGACTAATTTTTGCTACGATCCGCCCAAATAATATAAATCCACTAAAAAAAGATGAAACAAAAACTGGTGAGACTTCTTCCCTTTCAGTTGAAATAAAAGACCTTAGGACAATTGTAAAAGAAGTAGTCCGTAAAGCATCAGAAGGTGTGGATTTATCAGAGGCAAAGGTAGTCATCGCAGGGGGACGCGGTGTAAAAAGTGAAGAAGGATTTGAGCCATTAAAGGAACTAGCCAATGTTTTGGGGGGAGCGGTAGGAGCATCACGTGGAGCTTGTGACGCAGATTATTGCGACTATTCACTGCAAATTGGTCAAACGGGTAAAGTTGTCACACCGGATTTATATATTGCATGTGGTATTTCCGGAGCTATTCAGCATTTGGCAGGTATGTCAAACTCGAAGGTAATTGTCGCGATTAATAAAGATCCAGAAGCGAATATTTTCAAAGTAGCTGATTATGGAATTGTCGGTGACCTCTTCGAAGTTGTCCCATTATTAACGGAGGAATTCAGGAAATTACAAATTCATGCATAGGTAAGAACCTAAAGCACGTTGCATTGCGTGCTTTTTCTAATAGCTCATCATATTAAAAAACATGTTTTTCTTCTTGTACATAGGGAAAAGTAAGGAAGAAGCAAATTATTAGCTAACTTTGCAGCTGGATGCTATACTTTAAACATATTTAACCCTTATTATTTAGGAGGAATTACAAATGGCAATTGCACATGTAACAGATCAAACATTTTCAAGTGAAACGAACGAAGGCGTTGTATTAGTCGATTTTTGGGCACCTTGGTGTGGACCATGTAAAATGATTGCTCCAGTTCTAGAAGAACTTGATTCAGATATGGGAGATAAAGTGAAAATCGTCAAAGTTGATGTAGATGAAAACCAGGAAACAGCTGGAAAATTTGGTGTTATGAGCATTCCAACTTTATTAGTTCTAAAAAATGGCGAAGTTGTTGACAAAGCTGTTGGTTATCAACCAAAAGAAGCTCTTGCTGAGGTTCTAAACAAGCATATCTAATTCGAAAAGGATTGACAGCAGTCAATCCTTTTTCAATGTAATTATTTACAACGACGAAATATATAGAACATGATAAAATAAACATATAGGCAGTAATTCGCTATTTTAATTTATTTGATTAAAATGGGGAATTACTGCCTATCTAATCGCAGCAAAAAAAGGGGAGTGTTTGGCTATGAGAGATCACATAAAAGAAAAGCTTGCACTTCTTCCAGATCAACCAGGCTGTTATATTATGAAGGATCGTCAAGGAACAGTCATTTACGTCGGGAAGGCAAAAGTGCTCAAAAATCGCGTGCGTTCTTATTTTACCGGTTCTCATGATGGGAAAACATTAAGGCTTGTAAATGAGATCACAGATTTTGAATATATTGTGACATCTTCAAATTTAGAGGCATTAATTCTCGAGTTAAATTTAATTAAGAAATATGACCCAAAATATAATGTCATGCTAAAAGATGATAAGACCTATCCGTTTATTAAGATTACAAATGAACGTCACCCGCGTCTTTTGGTAACAAGACAAGTAAAAAAAGATAAAGGAAAGTACTTCGGGCCTTATCCAAACGTTCAATCTGCCCGAGAGACAATTAAGCTTTTAGACCGTTTATATCCGTTAAGAAAATGCTCGACTCTACCTGATCGTGTATGTCTTTACTATCATATGGGACAATGTTTAGCACCATGTGTACATGATGTCTCAGAAGAAACGAATAGACAAATGGTGGAGGGAATTTCGAAATTTCTTAATGGAGGCTATAAAGGTATTAAAGAGGAATTGTCGATAAAGATGACAAAAGCAGCTGAAGGGCTGGAGTTTGAGAGAGCTAAGGAGTTTAGGGATCAAATTCTTCATATCGAAGCCACAATGGAAAAACAGAAGATGACTTTAAATGACTTTATTGATCGAGATGTATTTGGATATGCTTATGACAAAGGGTGGATGTGTGTTCAAGTCTTTTTTATTCGACAGGGAAAATTGATAGAGCGTGATGTGTCAATGTTTCCTATTTATGATAATCCTGAAGAAGAGTTCCTAACGTTTTTAGGACAATTCTACTCCAAGTCTAACCATTTTCTTCCAAAGGAAATTCTTTTACCGGACAGTATTGAATATGACTTAGTGGAACAGCTATTAGATGTGACAACTCTTCAGCCTAAACGTGGGAAAAAGAAGGATCTAATTTTATTAGCGCATAAGAATGCAAAAATCGCTTTGAAAGAAAAATTTCTATTAATTGAAAGAGACGAAGAACGCACTATTAAGGCTGTAGAAAATCTTGGTGATAAACTAGGTATTCATACACCAAATCGAATCGAGGCATTTGATAATTCAAATATACAAGGAACAGATCCTGTTTCGGCAATGGTCGTGTTTGAAGATGGAAAGCCTGCCAAAAAACACTACCGTAAATATAAAATTAAAGATGTAAAAGGTCCGGATGACTATGACTCAATGCGTGAGGTTGTGAGGAGACGCTACAGCCGTGTATTAAAAGAACAACTTCCACTTCCAGATCTCATTATTATTGATGGAGGAAAAGGACATTTATCCGCGGCTCAAGATGTGCTGGAAAATGAGCTGGGTCTGGATATCCCGGTAGCAGGATTAGTAAAAGATGATAAGCATCGAACATCAGAACTTATTATTGGATCACCTCCGGAATTTATACAACTTGAAAGAAACAGTCAGGAATTTTATTTACTTCAAAGAATTCAAGATGAAGTGCATCGGTTTGCGATTACATTTCACCGTCAACTTCGGGGGAAAAATGCATTTCAATCCATATTGGATGATATACCGGGAGTTGGTGAACAACGAAAAAAATCATTACTAAAGCATTTTGGTTCTGTAAAAAAAATGAAGGAAGCTAGTGTGGATGATCTTAAAAGAGCAGGTATCCCTGATAACATTGCCAACAATATATTAGAGCATCTCCACAAAGAGAGCTAAAAATATATTCTTGCCTTTTAAAGGAATGTCTGATAAGATTTTATTAATTTGATATTGATCGTTAGTTTGTAAATGATGGTAGAGGTGCGACCATTAAGAGTAGCCGGTTTGAGGAAAAATGGATTCCGATGACAATTGGTGAAAGGAATGTTCGCCGAAGTGATAATTGCACCATTTGCTTTTATCGCTGGTTTTACATTTAAGAAATGTAAAATTGTCAAGAAACGATATGTTCTTGGAGAGCTATCTCATTGTATAAACGAAATTTTTCGTTTAATTAGCAATGGGATGTTTTTGTCTCATTGCTTTTTTATTTTTGCAATGATTAAGAAAACATCTCTATATCCAATTCTTGCTCATTTATTAAAACAGATAATAAACGATCATAGAAAAACAACTGAAAGGTGAGATTTCATTGGGTATTATCGTACAAAAATTTGGCGGTACTTCAGTTGGCTCTGTTGAAAGAATTTTAAATGTTGCCAACCGAGTAATTCAGGAAAAAGAAGCTGGAAATGATGTAGTAGTTGTTGTTTCAGCAATGGGAAAATCTACAGATGAATTAGTAAGACTTGCAGCACAATTAACTTCAAAGCCAAGTAAGCGGGAAATGGATATGCTTTTAACAACAGGGGAACAAGTGACCATATCGTTGTTGTCCATGGCTTTAATTGAAAAGGGATATGATGCCATTTCTTTTACAGGTTGGCAGGCCGGTATTGAAACAGAATCAGCACATGGAAATGCCAGAATAACCAATATTAAAACCGAACAGCTAAGTAGTGAGTTAGGAAAAGGTAAAATTGTTGTAGTTGCAGGGTTCCAAGGTCTTTCTATTGATCACCAAATTACTACTTTAGGAAGAGGAGGATCTGACACTACAGCAGTTGCTCTTGCTGCAGCTTTAGGTGCTGATAAGTGCGATATCTATACAGATGTAACAGGTGTGTACACAACTGACCCCCGTTTTGTAAAAAGGGCCAGAAAATTAGAAGCTATTTCCTATGATGAAATGTTAGAATTGGCCAATTTGGGAGCAGGGGTTCTACACCCGCGGGCAGTTGAATTCGCAAAGAATTATAATGTGCCCCTAGAGGTAAGATCAAGTATGAAAAATGAACGTGGGACAATGATCGAGGAGGAAACTGAAATGGAACAAAATTTAATTGTTAGAGGAATTGCGTTTGAAGATCAAGTGACGAGAGTATCGGTTATCGGATTACCGAATGAATTAACGACATTGTCCACAATCTTTACGACATTAGCTAAAAATAACGTAAATGTTGATATTATTATTCAAAACACAACAAGTGATAACAAAACAACAATATCATTTTCAGTTAAAACAAGTGATTTAGAGGATACCTTGCAAGTTTTAGAACAACATAAGAATGAGCTTCAATTTGAACGTATCGAATCGGAAAGTGGTCTAGCAAAGGTTTCAATTGTTGGATCTGGTATGGTTTCTAATCCGGGAGTTGCAGCAGAAATGTTTGATGTATTAGCGAAAGAAAATATAGAAGTAAAAATGGTAAGTACATCTGAAATAAAAGTATCAACTGTCATCTCTCAGCAGCACATGGTATCGGCAGTTGATATTCTTCACACAGCGTTTGAATTATCAAAAACAACTGCAAGGGTATAATTTTTAAGTGATAAGGGAGATGTTTCCCTTATCACTACCTTTTACTTCTTTTTCCAAGTGGAACTTCTTCCAGAACATCTTTATGATCCCATTTTACTGTAAACACAACTTTATTCGCACGTTTTTTCACTTGTTCATATGTTTCGGTAATTTGATTGTTCATCATTTGCAGTTGTTCTGCAATAAAACCTGCTTCTAATTGAAACGTACATTCATTTACTTTTTTAAAACGGTTTGAAATCAGCTCACCGCTTAATTCAAATTCCATTTCATTTTTCTTCTTATGAAGTAAAACCAGGTCTCCCCAACCGGCTGCTGTAAAAAAGTTGGCTAGTTCATCAAGTGAAGTGACTGGGTATTTTCTTGCTAAGCCTTTTCCAGCCCAATAAAGCATCTGAGGAAAGTCTTGACCAAGCAAATCTGGAATTAACACTTCCCGTAATAGTTCGAATCCAAAAGCTGGCATTTGCATATGTTCTAGTTCATCGGTATTTAGTAAAGCTGATTGTTTGTTCACGGTATTCCCCTCTTTCTCATTAATATTATATATCAACACAACCGTTAAACACATGTAATATTAAGCAAAATTGAAACAATCGTTCAAATGTTCTATACATAATCCTTAATTTTTAAAAATAAGCTACGAAAGATGGTTATCAAAATTTAATGTATATTGATAAAATAAAATGTGAAGGAAAACAGTTGTCGAAAAATTGTAATTTATGAACGCGTTTTCTTGACGCTCTTTCTTTAAGGGAGTAAAATGTACTTGTTACAATTATCTCAATTAATCAGACAGATAATTTCATAGACTGTCAGCTTCATACTAGTAATTTTTACTAATCTTAATAGTTGACCATTATGTAGAATAGTAAATTTTATTAGGAAAGGATTAATTAGGTAAAAATAAGGGTTTATTACAAAAGTGAGCGCATTATTGATACTAGGGGGTAAGTTTTTATGGCTGGAAACCGAGAGTTTATTAATCGTAGACTGCACTCATTACTAGGAGTCATTCCGGTAGGAATCTTTTTGATTCAACATCTTATTGTCAATCATTTTGCCACAAGAGGTGCAGAGGCTTTTAACAAAGCTGCACATTTTATGGAGATGTTGCCATTTAGGTATGTGTTAGAGATCGTCATCATTTTCCTTCCAATTTTATACCATGCTATTTACGGAGTTTATATTGCATTTACAGCAAAAAACAATGTGAGTAATTACGGTTATCTTCGAAATTGGTTGTTTATGCTGCAGCGTGTTACAGGGATTATAACGTTTATCTTTATCGCTTGGCATGTTTGGGAAACAAGGATTGCTGCTGCACTTGGAGCAGAAGTGAATTATGATATGATGGCTTCGATTTTAAGTAGTCCATTTATGCTTGTGTTCTATTTAGTGGGTGTTATTTCAACAGTCTTCCACTTTGCTAACGGTTTATGGTCTTTCGCAGTAAGTTGGGGGATTACCGTTACTCCTCGCTCACAAGTCATTTCTACATATGTTACGCTCGCAATCTTTTTAGCGCTTTCATATGTAGGTGTTCGAGCAATATTTGCATTCGTCTAATCCAGTAATAGCTATTAAAGGGAGTGGGCTTTATGAGTAAGAATAAAATCATCGTTGTTGGGGGCGGATTAGCAGGTTTAATGGCTACAATTAAAGCTGCTGAAGCCGGCGTTCAAGTAGATCTTTTTTCATTAGTTCCTGTTAAACGGTCACACTCAGTGTGTGCACAAGGTGGAATTAATGGAGCAGTTAATACAAAAGGTGAGGGAGATTCACCGTGGGAACACTTTGATGATACAGTTTATGGCGGAGATTTTTTAGCGAACCAACCACCTGTTAAAGCAATGACAGAAGCGGCACCTGCCATCATTCACTTATTAGACCGAATGGGTGTAATGTTTAACAGAACGCCAGAAGGATTGTTGGACTTTAGAAGATTTGGCGGTACACAGCATCACCGGACAGCATTTGCTGGTGCTACAACTGGCCAACAATTGCTTTACGCTTTAGATGAGCAGGTAAGACGTTACGAGGTTGCTGGTCTTGTAACAAAGTACGAAGGATGGGAATTTTTAGGTGCGGTAATTGATGATGATCAAGTTTGCCGTGGGATTACAGCACAAAACCTTACTTCGATGCAAATTGAATCATTCCGCTCAGATGCTGTGATTATGGCTACCGGCGGCCCAGGAATCATTTTTGGTAAATCTACTAACTCAGTTATCAATACAGGGTCAGCTGCATCTATTGTTTATCAACAAGGTGTTTATTATGCGAATGGTGAGTTCATTCAAATCCACCCAACCGCTATTCCGGGAGACGATAAACTCCGTTTAATGAGTGAATCTGCTCGTGGAGAAGGTGGACGAGTTTGGACATATAAAGATGGAAAACCGTGGTATTTCCTTGAAGAGAAATATCCGGCATATGGTAACCTTGTTCCTCGTGATATTGCAACACGTGAAATTTTTGATGTTTGTGTTGAGCAAAAGCTAGGTATTAACGGTGAGAACATGGTATATCTAGACTTGTCTCATAAAGATCCTAAGGAACTTGATATTAAACTTGGCGGTATTATTGAAATCTATGAAAAATTCATGGGTGACGATCCACGTAAAGTTCCAATGAAAATTTTCCCGGCCGTTCATTATTCAATGGGTGGACTTTGGGTTGATTATGATCAAATGACAAATATTCCAGGTCTCTTTGCTGCAGGTGAATGTGATTATTCTATGCACGGAGCAAACCGTTTAGGTGCTAACTCACTTTTATCAGCTATTTACGGTGGAATGGTTGCCGGACCTAACGCTGTTAAATATATAAATGGCTTAGAAAAGAGTGCAGATGATTTATCTTCTACTCTGTTTGAAGGACATGTTAAGCAGGAAGAAGATAAGTGGAATAATATTATGAGCTTAGATGGTAACGAAAATGCTTATATCCTTCATAAGGAATTAGGTGAATGGATGACAGATAACGTTACGGTAGTTAGACATAATGATAAACTTTTAAAAACAGATGAAAAGATTCAAGAGCTTATCGAAAGATTTGATAATATCAATATTAATGATACAGCTAAGTGGAGTAACCAAGGGGCGGCATTCACACGTCAATTAAAAAACATGCTTCAATTATCGCGTGTTGTGACACTTGGTGCCTATAACCGTAATGAAAGTCGCGGAGCACATTATAAGCCTGAATTCCCTGATCGTAATGATGAGGAATTCTTAAAAACAACAATGGCTAAATATACAGGTGACCGTACTGCACCAGAATTCCACTATGATGATGTTGATGTTTCATTAATCAAACCAAGAAAACGTGACTATTCAAAAAGCAAAAAGGGGGAGAACTAAATGAGCGAGAATAAAGTAGTTCAATTTATTATTACGCGACAAGAATCACCTGAAGCAGCCCCTTATCAGGAAAAATTTGAAATTCCTTATCGTCCTAACATGAATGTTATATCGGCTTTAATGGAAATTAGACGAAATCCTGTAAATGCTGATGGTAAGCAATCAACACCAATTAATTGGGATATGAACTGTTTAGAGGAAGTATGTGGAGCATGTTCGATGGTGATTAATGGTAAGCCTCGTCAATCTTGTACAGCATTAGTTGACCAGCTTGAACAACCAATTCGCCTTGAGCCGATGCGTACATTCCCGGTGGTTCGCGATTTGCAAGTTGACCGAAAACGTATGTTTGACTCATTAAAGAAAGTGAAAGCATGGATTCCTGTTGATGGAACGTATGATTTAGGGCCTGGACCACGTATGCCGGAGAAAAAACGTCAATGGGCTTATGAGTTATCGAAATGTATGACTTGTGGTGTATGCTTGGAAGCTTGTCCTAACGTTAATAGTAAATCAAACTTTATTGGGCCTGCTCCATTATCGCAAGTACGACTATTTAATGCACACCCAACTGGTGAAATGAATCGTTCTGAGCGACTTGAGGCGATTATGGGAGATGGTGGTTTAGCGAACTGTGGTAACTCTCAAAACTGTGTTCAATCTTGTCCAAAGGGTATTCCTTTAACAACATCAATTGCAGCACTAAACAGAGATACAGCCATCCAATCCTTCCGTAATTTCTTCGGTAGTGACCAAGTATAAGGATTGAGTGAAAGAGACTGACTTATTAATAGTTAGTCTCTTTTTGTATGTAAGGTACTTTTCTAAAGGGTCTTTTCAAAAGAATTGTTGTGTTTTAATAAGTTTTTTGAACACAACTGATTAGGTTGATTGGAGCGGAAGGTGCGAGACTCCAGTGGGAGTAGCGGGGCAGGTGAGACCCCGTAGGCGATAGCACCGAGGGAGGCTCACCGCTCGCCCCACGGAAAGCAGCGTCCTGTAGCGGAAATCAACCACCCTACAACATTTTACATAGCAACAAACTTTGCGAATAATGCATCATGTAAATACAAGCTGAAAGGATGAGTGTAATGAAAAAAGTCTCTTTTATTAAAGTCTTTAATGATGAGTATAAAAACAGCTTTTCTTTTTCCCATCAAATAAAAATTAGATTTTCTGAAACAGATATGTTTGGACATATGAACAATACGGCTCCTTTTACATACTTTGAAGAAGGAAGGATAGAATTTTTTAAAAACAATGGATTGATGCAAAAATGGTTAGATCCCAAAGGAGAAACTATTCCTGTTGTAGCAGATCTCCAATGTGAATTCTTACATCAAACCTATTTTGATGAAAAGATCACGTTAAATGTAAAAATTAACCGAGTTGGAACATCATCCGTTGATCTACATTATCTAGGAATAAACGAACTGGGAGAGAGTCTTTTTGCAGGCAGAGGAGCAATTGTACAAATAAACAAGCATACAGGCAAAAGTGTTCCATGGACAGAGAGAGAAAAAGAAATGCTAAGTGGTGCATAGAACATGACTACATAAAATGGACGTAGTCAATCATCTTTTCCGTATGAATTGTGTCACAGTGCTTCGCGGCTTCACATAGTATATGTTGACTAAATATATACCCATCCGTTAGACCAGCTCTCACCTTAGCAAGGAGGGTTACAATACTTGAAAGAGAAAGAGTTTCAATCAAAGCCACTACTCACGAAAAGAGAGAGAGAAGTATTCGAATTGTTAGTGCAAGACAAAACAACGAAAGAGATTGCTAGTGAGCTCTTTATTAGTGAAAAAACGGTTCGAAATCATATCTCAAATGCGATGCAAAAGCTTGGTGTTAAGGGACGCTCTCAAGCGGTTGTTGAGCTCCTTCGAATGGGTGAACTCGAGCTCTAACCAATACCGGCTCTCCTTTTTAAAAAAGGAAGCCGGTTATTATTTTGTCTTATATTTCTAGAAAAATCTCTAACTTGCAATTTAAGAAAAAAACATGGAAAATAAAATGGATATAAAGGTTCACAAAAAATGAGGCATACAAGAATAATATAAGCGAGGGTGAAAGATTGAGCAGCATAAATCAAGCAAATGATCGAAAGAAAACAGTAGCTGATCTTGAAAGGGCGCTTCGTCATATATCAGGAATTATTAAACAAAAGGGTCGGGACATTTTAAATGATTATCATATAACACCTCCACAGTTTGTTGCCTTACAATGGTTGTGGGAAAATGGTGACTTAACAATTGGAGAACTTTCTACTAAAATGTTTTTAGCATGCAGTACCACAACAGACTTAATTGACCGTATGGAGAAAAATAAGCTTGTCTTAAGAGTAAAAGACCCTCAAGATCGAAGAGTGGTGAGAATTCACTTGTTAGATGAGGGTGAACGTATAATTGAAGAAGTCATACAAAAAAGGCAACACTATCTGAATGATATGATTATAAACTTCGATCAAGATGAATTGCATGCTCTAGAGAAATCACTGATTAAACTACAACAAGAAATGAGTTAAGAATGAGGCGATGAATTGAAAAGACCGATTGGTGTCATTGATTCCGGAGTAGGCGGACTTACTGTTGCAAAGGAAATCATGAGACAATTACCAAAAGAAGAAATCATCTACTTAGGTGATACAGCACGCTGTCCCTATGGACCACGTCCGGAAGAAGAAGTCCGGAAGTTCACATGGGAAATGACAAAATACTTACTTGAAAATCATCATATTAAAATGCTTGTTATCGCATGTAATACAGCAACAGCCATTGCTCTACAGGAAATTCAAGATACTGTAGATATCCCGGTTATTGGCGTTGTCTTCCCCGGTGCCAGAACAGCTGTAAAAGTTACAAAGAATGATTATATTGGCGTTATTGGCACGTTTAACACAATTAAAAGCTCTGCTTATGAAACAGCACTTAAAACATTAAATAATTGCCTAACTATTGAAAGCTTAGCTTGTCCGAAATTTGTCCCGTTAGTAGAAAGCGGGGAATATGAAGGGGAAGAAGCAAAAGCGATCGTGGAGGAGTCTCTGGCACCTTTTAAGGACAGTAAAATTGATACATTAATTTTAGGTTGCACACACTATCCTATTCTTCAAAACCAAATTGAAGAATTTATGGGACCAGCTGTGAAAATAATTTGTTCCGGAGATGAAACGGCTCGTGAGGTAAGTACAATTTTATCCTTTAATAAAACCCTTAATCAATCATCAGGCGAAAAAGAGCACAAATTTCTAACAACAGGTCCAAAGCAGTTGTTTGAAAAAATAGCTTCAAAATGGTTTGAACATCCGATTCAACATGTTGAGTCCATTTCGTTAGATAATATGAATTGAAAAGAATCGAAAAACACAGTGCGAATGCGTAACTGTGTTTTTTATTTACAGGTAAGAAAGCATAAAGTTTTGTACTTAGTGTAGGTATCTAGCCCCAGCGCCTAGCCCCTCTTGGGTCTAGCCAATTTAGAATTGAAGGCAAAGAACGCCTTCTATTCTAAATTGGCTTATTTGCCCTAGGCTGATCAAGGCGCTTGCCCTTTTGTTCTTCTCACCAAAAGTAAAAAATAAGTTTGTACAAAAAGTCGGTCTAAAATAGAGAATAGCTCGTATACATAGTAGTACAAACTGCCTTTGGAGGGATTGAAATGTCTAAATACAACAAACAGATTGCAGTTACTGTACTTGCCTCATCATTGCTCCTATCTGGTTGTGGATTGTTCAATGCGGAACAAGCAACAAAGGAAATTGATCCACCACAAGATGTTACGATTACAGAAGAAGGGGCCAAAGTAGAAACTGAAAATGTAAAATCAGATCAAGCTGAAGAAACGATCACTAGTCAACTTTATTTAATTGATAAGAGTGGTTTTGTTGTCCCTTATTCAATGAATCTTCCCAAAACGGATAGTGTTGCAAAACAATCACTAGAGTATTTGGTAGAAGGAGGGCAGGTATCTAATATGCTGCCTAATGGATTCAAAGCGGTATTACCGGCTGATACGCAAGTTCTAGGTGTGAATATAAAAGACGGGACAGCTGTTGCAGATTTTTCTAAAGAATTTAATAACTATAAAAAAGAAGATGAAGCAAAAATCCTTCAAGCTATTACATGGACATTAACACAATTTGATAATGTAGAAAAAGTGAAAATTTGGGTGAACGGCCATGAACAGAAAGAAATGCCTGTTAACAGTACACCAATTCAGGATGGCGTGAGTAGAGAAGATGGCATTAATCATGACTCGACTGATGTTGTAGATATAACAAATACTAAGCCATTAACTGTATACTATATGGCGGAGTCAGATGGTCAACAGTATTATGTTCCTGTAACAAAGCGTATTAGCAATGAAGAGACAGATCCAATTGTTTCTGCTGTGAATGAACTAACTGAAGGTCCATCTCCTTCATTAGGATTAATGAGTGATTTCCAAGATGGAGTAGAATTGCTAAGTGCTCCGAAATATGAAGATGGAAAAGTGACACTTGATTTTAATGAATCAATCTTTGGCAGCTTTGATGAAGAACAAAAGATTATTTCTTCGGACGTATTAAATACTTTGGTCTTAACATTAACTGAACAAGAAGGTATTGAAAGTGTGGCAGTAACTGTTAATGGAAAGGCAGAGTTAATTAATGAAAATGGGGAAAAACTAACAGAACCTGTCACTAGACCGGCCAAAGTGAATACGGGTAGTTTTTAATCATATGTTTTTGATATACTAGATAGAGGGTATAGAGAGGTATGCTTATAACAAGGCTACCTCTTATTTCTTGTTTACAAAAGTTTCATTGGAGGGAAAGAAAAATGAGACATGATGAACGTAAAGCAGATCAATTAAGGAAAGTTGACATTATAAAGGACTTTGTCATTCATCCTGAAGGTTCTGTATTAATCACTGTTGGGAATACAAAGGTTATTTGTAATGCAAGTGTCGAAGATCGTGTACCACCGTTTATGAGAGGCGAAGGGAAGGGCTGGATTACGGCCGAGTATTCGATGTTACCAAGAGCGACAGAACAACGGACGATAAGAGAATCGTCAAAAGGAAAAATTACAGGTCGTACAATGGAGATCCAACGTTTAATCGGCAGATCACTAAGAGCAGTTGTAAATTTAAATGAGCTTGGAGAGAGAACGATTTGGGTCGACTGTGATGTGATTCAGGCAGATGGAGGAACAAGAACAGCTTCAATAACAGGTGCATATGTGGCAATGGTTATCGCATTAGAAAAACTTGTGAAAGCAGGAAAAATCAAATCACTGCCAATTACAGGTTTTCTTGCAGCAGTGTCAGTAGGAGTAGATTCTCAAGTTGGTGAAATTTTAGACCTAAATTACATAGAAGACTCAAATGCATTAGTAGATATGAATATCATCATGACATCTTCAGGTCAACTTGTTGAGGTTCAAGGAACCGGGGAGGAAGCAACATTCACTCGAAATGAATTAAACAGCATGTTAGACCTAGCTGAGAAAGGAATCAAATCACTTATTGAACATCAGAAGGAAGTGCTGGGAGATATCTCTTTGCTTATCGAAGACAATGAAAAGAAGCAGGTTTTGTCAAAGTGAATAATATAATTATTGCAACAAAAAACCAAGGTAAAGTTAAAGAATTTCAAGCTATGCTTGCTCCATTTGGATATCAAGTTCAATCATTATTGGATTTTCCAGATTCAATTGATGTTGACGAAACAGGTCAGACATTTGAAGAAAATAGTATCCTAAAAGCTGAAGCTATTTCTAAGCAATATCAGCTAATAACCATTGCTGATGATTCGGGATTAGAAATCGATTACTTAAATGGTGAGCCGGGAGTCTACTCTGCAAGATATGCAGGTCCTGAAAGAGATGATCAAGCAAACATAGATTCTGTGCTCAAGAAGCTTGAGAATGTAGAGATGAATCAGAGAACGGCAAGATTTGTTTGTGCATTAGCCCTGTCAGTACCTGGGCTAAAAACTAAAACAGTTGTTGGAACATGTGAAGGATATATTGCGAAAGAAAGAAAAGGTCAAGGTGGATTTGGCTATGATCCGATTTTTTGTATAGATAGCACAGGTAAAACAATGGCAGAATTAACAAAAGATGAGAAAAACAAGATTAGTCATAGGGCAGATGCGTTAAGAAAAATAAAAGAACTAATGAAATGAATTTAAAACGGAGCGAAGGTAGCATGAAGATTTTAATAATGAGTGACAGTCATGGATTGACCTCAGAAATTATAGACATTAAAAATAGGCATCAAGATGAAGTTGACTTGATGTTGCATTGTGGTGATTCAGAGTTACCTTACGATTGTGAAGAGTTAAGCGGTTTTATTGGTGTTAAAGGGAATTGTGATTTTGGTTCAAGTTTACCAAATGAAGTTATTGAAGATTTACATGGAACTACTTTATATATGACTCATGGGCATTTATATAATGTAAAGATGTCGCTCATGAATCTGAAATATCGGGCGATCGAAACAAATGCTAAAATTGCCTGTTACGGGCATTCTCATATTGCAGGTGCTGAGTTAATTGATGGTGTAGTACTGATAAACCCCGGCAGTATTCGTCTTCCAGTGCTGCGCAGACAGAAGACATATGCTATACTGGAAATTAAGGAGAACCTTGTTAATGTTACGTTTTTTGAAGTAAATGGTCATATTGTAAATGAGCTTACTAAAGAATTCTCAATAAAGTGAGGGAGATGTTTCTCCCTCCTTATAAAAAATCTTAAAAATCTATTGACTTTTATCATAACGAGAAATATAATAATAAATGTCGCTGCCACTTATGTTTAGCTTTAATGCAATGTCCCAGTAGCTCAGCTGGATAGAGCAACGGCCTTCTAAGCCGTCGGTCGGGAGTTCGAATCTCTCCTGGGACGCCATTCATACATACATACAACCTTTCATCTTTTGATGGAAGGTTTTTTGTTTTCTTTAGCATGAGTCACCAAAAAAATATGTTAGATTATCTTACACTTTTGTTTTACTTAAATAAAAAGAGTTGTAAGATGTTCTTAAATGTTAAACACTAAATTCTCCACTTGGAAAAATCCCCTCGAAAATTTCTTTGTACAAAGATCTATACATATGCGGATTTTTAAAAAATTCACAATTTTTTTTAGGAATAGCCTTTCCAATTATACCAACGATGTAAGCGGATACAATAAAAAAGAGTAATCTAAATTATCAAATAATTCGTGAAACACTGTTGACACTTGGATTTATTGAGCGTAATATAAGTTCAAATAAAAGTTACACGAACATTTTAAAAAGTATGGAAAATTCAAAATTCCTTTTATAATTTCCTTTCCAAATATAATGTTCAGTGGTTTAATTTTTGAACTTTTTAAAGAAAGGCGTGCTCTTATGGGTGACCAGTGGATCTTTCTTAATGACAATTTTGTAAAGAAAGAAGATGCGAAAATTTCAGTTTATGATCACGGGTTTTTATACGGTGATGGAGTATTTGAAGGTATTAGAGTTTACAGTGGAAATATCTTCAGAATGAAAGAGCATATGGATCGGCTTTATCAATCGGCAAAATCGATTATGCTAACCATACCATACTCACAAGACGAACTAACTGGATTAGTCGTTGAAACTGTCAAAAAGAACGGTTTGAGCGATGCGTACATTCGATTAGTTGTCTCAAGAGGAACTGGTGACCTAGGATTAGATCCTTATAATTGTAAACGGGCAAATACTGTTATTATTGTCGAACCACTATCAATATTCCCTAAGCATTTGTATGAAACTGGTATTGAAATTGTGACGGTGGCAACGAGAAGAAATAGACCTGATGTATTAAGTCCAAAAGTAAAATCTCTAAATTATTTAAACAATGTATTGGTAAAAATCGAAGCACATTTGGCCAACGTGAGTGAAGCATTAATGTTAAACGACCAGGGCTATGTTGCAGAAGGTTCTGCCGACAATGTCTTTATCTTAAAAAATGGGAAGTTATTAACTCCCCCTGGATATATAGGTGCTCTAGAAGGAATTACACGAAATGCCATTATTGATATAGCAGCTGAAATGGGCTATGAAGTGCGCGAAGAGCCATTTACCCGTCACGATGTGTATACAGCTGACGAGGTTTTCCTAACTGGCACAGCGGCAGAAGTTATTGCTGTTGTTAAAGTGGATGGACGTACGATTGGTCAAGGTGTTCCTGGAGAGGAAACGAAAAAGCTTCTAGTAGCTTTTCGTAAGTTAGTTGTTGAAGAAGGTATCAAGGTTGAAAACATACCTGAAAATCTTCATGTAATCTAATGATTTGCATATAGTAAAACGGTGAAGAGGAAAAGTAGTTTTTGGAAAAGTATCTACAGAGAACCGGGGTAGCTGGAAGCCGGTGATATTCCCAAAGATGAACTCGCCTCTGAGTGTTAACCTGAAATATAGTAGGGTTAGCCGAGTCCCATTCTTCGGTACTCGTTATCAAAGTGAACAGATGATCTGTTCGTAAGGTGGTCAACAATGACCATGAAGAAGGGTGGTACCGCGAAAAAGTTTATTAACCTTTTCGCCCCTTTGGCACACAATTTATGTGGAGTCTTATGAGGGGTGGGAAGGTTTTTTATATGCTGAATTAATTGAATTTTTGTAAAAAATATAAAGGGCTAATATGCCAGGAAAGGGAGGAAAGAAAATGAGTACAAATGTACAGTTGAACAGCTCAACTGCCAAATGTACAAACACAATGTCAGGGTCACAAATGCTTGTGGAAGCTTTAAAGCAGGAAAAGGTTGAAGTTATTTTTGGTTATCCCGGTGGTGCTGTATTACCAATCTATGATAGCTTATATGATTCAGGTTTATTCCATGTTTTAACTCGCCATGAGCAAGGAGGAATTCATGCTGCTGAAGGCTATGCACGAGTTTCGGGAAGACCGGGAGTAGTGATTGCTACATCTGGACCAGGTGCTACAAATCTTGTCACCGGATTAGCAGATGCGATGATAGATTCACTACCATTAGTTGTTTTTACAGGGCAGGTTGCATCTTCTGTGATTGGATCTGATGCTTTCCAGGAAGCGGATATCTTAGGAATTACTACTCCAATTACAAAACATAATTACCAGGTTCGTGAAGTGAATGATCTACCAAGAATTGTTAAAGAGGCATTTCATATTGCCACTACGGGAAGACCAGGCCCGGTATTAATCGATATCCCTAAAGATATCGCTACAATTGAAGGGGATTTCTCATATGATATGGAAGTAAATCTTCCAGGATATCAACCTACTAATGAGCCGAATTACCTTCAAATCCGTAAATTGGTCGAGGCTGTAAGTCGAGCGAAAAAACCTGTTATTTTGGCTGGTGCAGGTGTATTACATGCAAACGGCCATGAGGAATTAAGACAATATGCAGAACAACAGCAAATTCCTATCGCAAATACTTTACTTGGTTTAGGTGGATTCCCATCAAATCATCCATTGTTTTTAGGGATGGCGGGAATGCATGGAACGTACACAGCAAACATGGCCATTTATGACTGTGATTTATTGATCAGTGTTGGTGCCAGATTTGATGATCGTGTAACAGGAAATCTTCAACATTTTGCGAAAAAGGCAATCATTGCTCATATCGATATTGACCCGGCTGAAATCGGTAAGAATGTCCCAACTCAAATTCCAATTGTGGGAGATGCAAAATTAGTTCTTCAACAATTATTAAAACAAGATGGTAAACAAGGTGATAACAAAGAGTGGAATGAACAGTTGGCTTCAAATAAGAAAGAATATCCACTTGTTTATCGAGAAAGTGATTCAGAGTTAAAGCCGCAGAACATTTTAGAGCTTATCCACAAATGGACGAATGGCGAAGCAATCGTAACGACGGATGTTGGTCAGCATCAAATGTGGGCAGCACAATATTACAACTTTAATAATCCGAATAGATGGGTAACATCAGGTGGCCTTGGAACAATGGGCTTCGGTTTACCATCAGCGATTGGAGCTCAACTTGCAGACCGTAACTCCACTGTAATTGCTGTTATTGGTGACGGTGGATTCCAAATGACTCTTCAGGAGTTATCAGTTATACATGAATTAAACTTACCAATAAAAGTTGTAATATTAAATAATGGAGCTCTTGGAATGGTTAGACAATGGCAAGAGCTATTCTATGAAGAAAGATATTCTCATTCTAAGTTTGTTTCACAACCTGATTTCGTAAAATTATCAGAAGCTTATGGCATGACTGGGGTTCGAATTGTAAAAGAAGATGGTTGGGAAGAAAAATTAAAAGCTGCAATTTTATCAGACGAACCAGTATTACTTGATATTCACGTATGCAAGGATGAGAACGTGTATCCAATGGTTGCTACAGGCAAAGGGCTACATGAAATGGTAGGTGTTAAACTATGAAAAGGATCCTCTCATTAACGGTTTTGAACCAAACCGGGGTTTTAAATAGAATTACAGGGTTGTTTACAAAAAGACATTACAATATTGAAAGCATTACAGTAGGTCATGCTGAAACAGAAGGTGTTTCAAGAATGACAGTTGTTGTAAATGTCCAAGAGGAAAAAGAAGTTGAACAAATCACGAAGCAATTAAATAAACAAATAGATGTTCTTAAAGTAACAGATATTACTTCTCACTCCATTGTATCCAGAGAATTGGCATTAATAAAAGTAATGTCAACACCAGCAACAAGAATGGAGATTCAAGGACTTATTCAGCCATTTAGAGCAACAGTTATTGATGTAAGTCGAGAAAGTGTTGTTGTGCAGGTTACTGGTGAGCCTGAGAAAATTGAAGTTCTTATCGATTTATTAAAACCATATGGCATTAAAGAAATTGCCCGTACCGGAACTACTGCATTTACGCGTGGTACGCAAAGAGCATCAAAAGAAGTTCCTATTTCAATTGTTTAATTTGTTTGCAATCTTGCCTGATTAAGCCAGGTTTAAAAGATTCATATATAGCAAGAAACCTAATTTAATTCTAAAAAAAGATTTGAAGGAGAGAGTATAAAATGACAAAAGTATATTATAACGGTGACGTAAACGAAGCAGCATTACAAGGGAAAAAGGTAGCAATCATTGGATATGGTTCACAAGGTCATGCACATGCACTTAACCTAAAAGAAAGCGGAGTTGACGTAGTAGTTGGAGTTCGTCAAGGTGGATCTTTCAATAAAGCTGTAGAAGATGGACATCATGTTGTATCTGTTGCTGAAGCTGCAGAGCTTGGCGATTTAGTAATGGTATTACTTCCAGATGAGCAACAAGCAAAAGTTTACGAAGAAGAAATCAAACCAGGTTTAGAAGCTGGAAACTCTTTAGTATTCGCACATGGTTTTAACGTACATTTCAGCCAAATCGTACCACCTGCAGATGTTGATGTATTCTTAGTTGCTCCAAAAGGACCAGGTCACTTGGTAAGAAGAACATATGAAGAAGGTGCTGGTGTACCTGCATTATTCGCAATTTATCAAGACGTAACAGGTCAAGCGAAAGATAAAGCATTAGCTTATGCAAAAGGTGTTGGATCTGCACGTGCTGGTGTATTAGAAACAACATTTAAAGAAGAAACAGAAACAGATCTATTCGGTGAGCAAGCAGTACTTTGTGGAGGATTAACTTCACTTGTAAAAGCTGGATTTGAAACATTAGTAGAAGCGGGTTACCAACCGGAAGTAGCATACTTTGAATGCTTACACGAATTAAAATTAATCGTAGATTTAATGTATGAAGATGGTATGGCTGGTATGAGATATTCAATTTCTGATACAGCTCAATGGGGTGATTTCGTATCAGGACCGCGCGTTGTAGACGGCAGTTCTAAAGAAGCAATGAAGGAAGTTCTTAAAGACATCCAAACAGGTAAATTTGCAAAAGAATGGATCCTTGAAAACCAAGCAAATCGTCCACAATTTAACGCAATTAATAACAATGAAAATGAGCACCAAATCGAAGTTGTTGGTAAAAAATTACGTGCTATGATGCCGTTTGTTAAATCTAAACAAAAACAAAAAGAAGCAGTGAGTGTAAAAAACTAATCTGTTTGATATAAATCTCTGTGATTGTGAGCAATCTCCAGGTTCGTATTTTATTTTGTAAAAAAGCTGGAGATTGCTAAATTATTAGAAAAACTCAGATTAAATCATCATGAAGCAGGTGTTCCTGTTACGTTAAAGTTGATGTAGCAGCAGTGCAACATGTACTAAAATTTAAAAACAGGTCTACAAAATTAAGAAACTTAGAGTGAAGGGGGATAGAACATGAAAAAAACAATCGCATTGCTACCGGGTGATGGAATTGGTAAAGAAGTAGTTGATGTAACTGTCGAAATATTAAAAGCTGTCGCTGAACATTTCAATCATCAATTTCAATTTAACTATGGTTTGATAGGTGGTACGGCCATTGATCAAAAAGGCAATCCACTGCCACAAGAAACAATTGAAATTTGTAAAAAATCTGATGCCATCATTCTAGGAGCTGTTGGAGGTCCGAAATGGGATCAAAATCCTGTTGAACTTCGACCGGAACGTGGTCTACTAGCATTGCGTAAGGAATTAGACTTATTTGCTAACTTACGCCCGATTACAACATTTGATAGTTTGTTAGATTCTTCCCCTTTGAAGAGGGAGTATGTTAATGGAGTGGATTTTGTTATCGTACGAGAACTAACAGGCGGGTTATATTTCGGTAAGCCAAGTGAGCGTGTCGTTAAAGATGGTGAAGATGCAGTTGTCGATACCTTGTTCTATAAGAGAAAGGAAATCGAGAGAATTCTTGTTACAGCATTTGAGATCGCCGGGAAACGTCGTAAGCATGTGACATCTGTTGATAAAGCAAATGTTCTGGAGTCAAGTAGAGTATGGCGTGAAGTAGCAGAAGAAGTAGCTGCAAGATACCCTGAAGTAACGTTAGAGCATATGTTAGTTGATAATGCGGCAATGCAGCTTATCCGCTCGCCTCGACAATTTGATGTTATTGTGACGGAAAATATGTTTGGGGATATTTTAAGTGATGAAGCATCTATGATTACAGGTTCCCTAGGAATGCTATCATCTGCCAGTCTATCTTCAACAGGTTTGCATTTATATGAACCAATTCACGGTTCAGCGCCAGATATAGCTGGTAAAGATCAAGCAAACCCAATTGCTACAATTCTTTCAGCAGCCATGATGCTTCGCCAATCTTTTGGAATGGAAGAAGAAGCAAAGGCGATTGAAAAAGCTGTTGATAACGTCTTAAACTCAGGCGCACGTACAGCTGATCTTGCAAATGGCGAAAAAGCTATTTCAACTACGCAAATGGCTGAAGAAATAAAAAATGCAATATCCGATGACCATGCAATTATTAATATTATGGAGGCTTACTCTAAGTAAGTTTACCGACTATAAAATCCGGGTGCAGGTATTCAGCATTTTGCATCAGGGCCTGAGGGGTATGACAATTATGATTGTCAGCCCCTCATTTTCCATCTATTAAAGGAGGTTTATGACCATGAAGCCAAGAACGATCATAGAAAAGATCTATGACGAACATATCGTCCAACAAGAACAGGGAAAGCCGGATCTTTTATATATCGACCTACACTTAATTCATGAAGTAACATCACCACAGGCTTTTGAAGGGTTACGAGAGAAAAATCGTAAAGTAAGAAGACCCGACCGAACATTTGCAACAATGGATCACAATGTCCCAACTGTCAATCGTTTTGTAATCAAAGATGAGGTTGCGAAAAACCAAATTAGTGCTTTGGAAAGAAACTGTCAGGAATTCGGTATCCGGTTAGCTGACCTGCAAAGTGAAGATCAAGGAATTGTTCACGTAATTGGACCGGAACTAGGGCTAACACTACCTGGAAAAACAATTGTTTGTGGAGACAGCCACACTTCAACTCATGGTGCATTTGGTGCGATTGCTTTTGGAATTGGAACTAGTGAGGTTGAACATGTACTAGCAACTCAAACATTATGGAGACAGCGTCCTAAAACGTTAAATATTCATGTACCAGGTAAGCTTCAAAAGGGAGTAACAGCAAAGGATGTTATTCTTGCTGTTATAGGTAAATATGGTGTTCGCTTTGGTACTGGCTATATTATTGAATATACAGGTGAAGTCATTGAAAGTCTTTCAATGGATGAAAGAATGACTATCTGTAACATGTCAATTGAGGCAGGAGCCAGAGCCGGTCTTATTGCACCTGATGAAACAACTTTCTCTTACATTAAAGGTAGAAAGTATGCTCCTAAAGGTGAAGAGTTTGATCGTGCAGTAGAATACTGGAAAACGTTAAGAACAGATGAAGGTGCCGAGTATGATCAAGTTATAACGCTAAAGGGTGAAGAAATTGCACCAATGGTTACTTGGGGAACAAATCCAGGCATGTCAGTAGGTGTTCATGAAAAAACCCCTGATTTAAATGATTTCCAAAATGCTGAAGAACTTGATGAAGCAAATCGTGCTTTTAGCTATATGGGATTACAACCAAATACTAAGATTGAAGAGATTACAATTGAGCACGTCTTTATTGGATCCTGTACAAACTCTCGCTTAACAGACCTAAGACAGGCTGCAGAAATTATACAAAGCTTTAAAGGGCAAAAGGTACCGGAAAATGTAAGAGCTATTGTTGTACCGGGTTCTCAAAAAGTAAAAAGAGTAGCAGAAGAAGAAGGTCTGGATGTAATCTTTAAAGAAGCAGGCTTTGAATGGCGAGAATCAGGGTGCAGTATGTGTCTTAGTATGAATAATGACGTTGTTCCAGAAGGTGAACGTTGTGCTTCAACTTCAAATCGTAACTTTGAAGGAAGACAAGGTAAAGGAGCTAGGACACATCTAGTAAGCCCTGCAATGGCAGCAGCAGCAGCTTTACATGGACGATTTGTGGATGTCCGTCATATTCAAAAAAATGCGATGAGCATCTAAAAGTACAACATTAGGAGGGACAACATGCAACCTTTTACTACACATACAGGTAAAGTAGCTGTATTAAATAGAACAAATGTAGATACAGATCAAATCATTCCAAAACAATTCTTAAAAAGAATAGAAAAAACAGGTTATGGTCGTTTTGCATTTTTTGATTGGAGATATTTAGACGATGGATCTGAAAACCCTGAGTTTGAACTAAACCAGGAAAAAAGCAAAGGAGCCACAATCTTACTTGCAGGTGAAAACTTTGGCTGCGGATCATCGCGTGAACACGCTCCATGGGCCCTGTCTGATTATGGCTTTCAAGTCATTCTTGCGCCGTCTTATGCAGATATCTTTCATCAGAACTGTCTTAAAAACGGTTTATTGCCTATAACATTAGAACAATCAGATTTAGATGTGATACGTGAGAAGACCAATGATGACAACTATGTGTTAACGATTAATCTTAGAGAACAATTAATTTCTGATAATCATGGGTTGTCAAAATCATTTGAGGTAGACGCTTATTGGAAAGATATGCTTCTATATGGAAAAGATGAAATCGATCTAACTTTAAATTATGATGAAGAAATTAAACAGTTTGAAGAAAGAAGAGCATCATTTTTATAATGATTGCTCTTCTTCTTTTGGATTCTTTTAAAATGCTGTAAGTTAATTCTCACTTTTGCAGCATTTTCTTTGTAAAAATGACCCACACCACAAACTTTTTATAAACCATGATGTCTGAAAATCATTGTAATCAGCCGTATTCAATGACACCCAAACTTGTTTTCCACCTGTTGGATTGATACACTTGTATGCAAAGATAGGGTGCTGGAGTTGACCATATATGAAACAAAAAAAGGACAATGTTGTATTATTTCCAAATTTAAAAGAGCGTTATCTTGATAAAGGAATGGCTCTTTTAAAAGAAAAGAAATATCACGCAGCATTAGATATGTTCGCAGAAGCGAAAAAGTTAAAAGAAGACAAAGCGGAAATCCATCTAGGGATGGCTATTTGTTTGATGGAACTCGGAGAACTAAGTGAGGCGAAAGACATTTGTAAAAAAATGCTGCAGGAGGATATCGGGCATTATTTTACCGTACTACAAATCTATTTGACGATATTAATTCAACTTCGGGAATACCAGGAAGTCCAGTCAACAATTGAAGCGGTTCTAGAAGAAAACCATCTTCCTGCAGAAAGTGCCGAACACTTTTATAAGTTATTGGAATTTAGTCGTAGAATGAATCAAAATAGTGAAGAGATACTGGTAGAGGAAGAAGACGAAGAAAGTAATGAAGAAATGTACGTTGAAGATTTATTACAAGATCCTCAAAAACAAATGGGATATGTGCATTCGTTGAGAGACAGAAATATAAATAAGCATATTAACACTCTCAGACTCCTATTGGAAGGAGAAGAAGTACATCCAACAATTAAATCGATGATCTTACATGTTATGATCGAGCATGAGTTAGAGAAGGAAGTAACGGTTGTAAAGTTTGGGGAAGCGATGAATGTTGTACCTGCAAAACTAAAGGATCCAGCTGATGTCCCGTTTGCAAAAAAAGTATTAAATTACTTAGATGATACATTGGGCAGTGAAAATCCTACCCTTTTTGAAGCTGTAAAAGAGGTATGGATTAGACATTTATATGTTTTGTACCCTTTTTTACCACAGCCTGAGGATGTAAAACTATGGGCAGCAGCCTTACATGTTGTAGGTTATTCACTACATGGAATTTCTATTGAAGATGAAGAAATTGAACAAATTTACGCCAAGTCTGCGATATCTTTACAAGAAGCTTGTGAAAAAATATATAAAATAGAAGAAATTTCTTATTTTCAAATATGAGCTATATGTTGAAAGGAATTCATTCTATGTTATAATAAAATGGTTGCAAAATAGTGATCATCGTAATTAAGGTCTATTGAATTTTGGACAAATTGACCTTCTTTCTTATGCGAAATCCTAAGCATGTTTAGTATTCGGTTACTTTTACCGTACATAAAAACAGGTATATGTTAGTGGGCGATTGTTTAAACTGTGACAAGCAGCCACAATTTACCTATCACTTATTCGCACAAATCATGATAGATCTTTGGAGGGACAGCAAATATGTCAGTTAAATTTGAAAAATTAGAGGGGAACGAAGGCGTTCTTACGGTTGAAGTTTCTGCAGAGGACTTCACACAAGCTCTTGATGAAGCATTTAAAAAAGTAGTAAAACAAGTTTCAATTCCTGGATTCCGTAAAGGCAAAATTCCACGTGGAATGTTCGAACAACGTTTTGGTGTAGAATCTTTATATCAGGATGCGTTAGATATTATTTTACCAACAGCATATCCAAATGCAGTTGATGAAGCTGGTATTGAGCCGGTTGATCGTCCGGAAATCGATGTAGAACAAATCGAAAAAGGCAAAAGCTTAATTTTCACTGCAAAAGTAACTGTTAAACCTGAAGTGAAATTAGGTGAATACAAAGGTCTAGAAGTTGAAAAATTAGACGATACTGTAACAGACGAAGATGTTGAAAGCGAACTAAAACAATTACAAGAGCGCCATGCTGAATTAGTTGTAAAAGAAGAAGGTACAATTGAAAATGGTGATACGGCTGTAATCGATTTTGACGGTTATGTAGACGGTGAAGCATTCGAAGGCGGAGCTGCTGAAAACTATTCATTAGAAATCGGTTCAGGTTCTTTCATTCCAGGGTTTGAAGAGCAACTAGTTGGTTTGGAAGCTGGAGCAGAAAAAGAAGTGGAAGTAACATTCCCTGAAGAATACCATGCTGAAAACCTTGCAGGTAAACCAGCAGTATTCAAAGTGAAAGTCCATGAAATTAAAACAAAAGAACTTCCGGCATTAGATGATGAGTTTGCTAAGGACGTTAATGAAGAGGTTGAAACTCTTGATGAATTAAAAGCTCAAACAAGAACTCGCCTTGAAGAAGCAAAAAAATCCGAATCAGAAAACAATCTGCGTGATACTTTAGTAGAAAAAGCTGCTGAGGGTGTTGAAGTTGATATTCCAAGTGCTTTAATTGACAATGAAATTTCTCGCATGATGCAAGAATTTGAACAACGTCTACAAATGCAAGGAATGAATCTAGAGTTATACTTCCAATTCTCTGGTCAAGACGAAGAGGCTTTAAAAGCTCAAATGAAGGAGGATGCTGAGAAGCGTGTGAAATATAACTTAACTCTAGAAGCAATTGCTAAAGCTGAAAACATCGAAGTTTCTGATGAAGATGTAGAAGCAGAATTAGCAAAAATGGCTGAAATGTACAACATGCCGATTGAAAACATCAAACAAGCTTTAGGTGGAAACGCTGAAGGACTTAAAGAAGATCTAAAAGTTCGTAAAGCAATCGATTTTCTTGTGGAAAACAGCAAAGTTGTTGCATAATATAATAAAGTGAGACTCCTATCATTGGGGCGTTTTTTCCCCAATGATGATAGTGAAACTTATCGAATCTTTACGTGGAGTTTTCCCAGAACTATATTATTTTTTACTTGAATCTTCAAGAAGGAATAATGCTGCACGTTAAGAATGGGATATAAGAACAAGGCGCGAGCAGATCGTGCCTTGTTTTATACAATCATGTTTTATTTATATTCCTTTGGGAATGATATTAGAAAGTCAATACATACATATAGTAAAAGTAAAATTAAATGGAGCAATAAACAAAAAGGTTTGTAAGCTTTTTCAATTTGCTCAAGTGGTATTATTACCTTTTAGTGTTCCAGTTATGGTAAAATGCAGTACATACTTATTTATAACTGTCAAAAAGTTTCAAGCTTTAAAGTTGACAGTAGTAAGAAAAACTAAGGGCTCCGCCTTAGGCATTGGCGTCCAGTCAAGTTTTTCTAGACAATTGTTTTTCTTTGGTCCATCTTCATCTACCTATTTTCCTGTTTGTAAAAGCGATAAGGGTAAGATGGAATAGCTTGTTTGAGATAAAGATATAAGGGGTGAAACAATGTTTAAATTTAACGATGAAAAAGGACAATTAAAATGTTCGTTTTGCGGAAAAACTCAAGATCAGGTTCGTAAGCTTGTAGCTGGACCTGGAGTCTATATATGTGATGAATGTATTGAGCTTTGCACTGAGATTGTGGAAGAAGAGTTGGGAACAGAGGAAGAAGTTGAATTTAAAGATGTACCGAAGCCAAGAGAAATCCAAGAGATCCTGAATGAATATGTAATTGGTCAAGATCAAGCAAAGAAATCATTAGCTGTGGCCGTGTATAATCACTATAAACGGATTAACTCTAATAGTAAAATTGATGATGTTGAGCTATCAAAAAGTAATATTTCGATGATCGGGCCAACTGGTAGCGGGAAAACTTTACTAGCTCAAACTTTAGCCAGAATATTAAATGTTCCATTTGCGATTGCTGATGCTACGTCACTAACTGAAGCAGGATATGTTGGAGAAGATGTTGAAAATATTTTACTTAAACTTATTCAAGCTGCAGATTACGATGTAGAAAAGGCTGAAAAAGGAATCATCTATATTGATGAAATTGATAAGGTAGCCCGTAAATCCGAAAACCCATCGATAACACGTGATGTATCCGGTGAAGGTGTTCAACAGGCACTCTTGAAAATTCTTGAAGGTACAGTGGCGAGCGTTCCTCCACAAGGTGGTAGAAAGCATCCACATCAGGAATTTATTCAAATTGATACAACAAATATCTTATTTATTTGTGGGGGAGCATTTGATGGGATTGAGCAAATTATCAAACGTCGCCTCGGACGCAAAGTAATTGGCTTTGGTTCAGATAACAAAAATGCTGATCTTGATAAGAAAGCATTACTTTCCCAGGTACTACCGGAAGACTTATTAAAATTTGGTTTAATACCTGAATTTATTGGTCGTTTACCTGTTATTGCAAGTTTAGAGCCGCTAGATGAAGAGGCATTAGTTGAAATCTTAACTAAGCCAAAGAATGCACTTGTAAAGCAATACCAAAAAATGCTTGATTTAGATGGTGTTGAACTTGAATTTGAAGATGGAGCTCTTTTAGAAATTGCTAAAAAAGCGATTGAAAGAAAAACAGGTGCACGTGGTTTAAGGTCAATTATTGAGGGCATTATGCTTGATATGATGTTTGACTTACCATCACGTGAAGATATTGTTAAAGCTATCATCACAGCTGAAACTGTGTTGGGAGAAACACCTCCTAAACTTGTTTTAAGTGATGGAACTGTTATCCAAGAAGACAAAAAGACATCTGCATAACATATATACAAAAGGAAGCCGCATTCTTACCGGCTTCCTTTTTTGTACGTTAGAGCTTATTCTACCGCAATAACTAATGAGTTTCCTTTATACGTATTCATAAGCTAAAACTTTCCTTAGAGTGATGTTTATTCCAAAGAAACAAAGGAGATACTAGCTATAAATAACCGCTTCTACAAAAAGATGGCAAGCAAAGCTTGCCCTATTGTCCATCTATGGGGAGATGATCTTCCTATACATATAGAAAAAACAGATCATATTTAATAAGTTAGTGAAAAAATTGACTAGGGCAAAGGATTGGAAAAGTATATGTAGTTTTATTTCCATCGTAGCGGTAAGACGACATCATGGTAGGAGGGACCGACAAATGAGCTGGACTAGTATCGCTTTGTTTATTCAATTATTTTTTGGGATAGTTATTGGATTGTATTTTTGGAACTTATTAAAAAATCAGCGAACTCAAAAGATTTCAATTGATCGAGAATCTAAAAAAGAAATGGAACAGCTAAGGAAGATGAGGGCTATTAGACTTACAGAACCTTTAGCTGAGAAAGTTCGTCCAAAGAGCTTTCAAGATATAGTAGGACAACAAGATGGGATTCGTTCCTTGCGTGCTGCCCTCTGTGGATCTAATCCTCAGCATGTTATTGTATATGGACCACCTGGAGTTGGAAAAACAGCAGCGGCGAGATTGGTATTAGAAGAAGCAAAACGTAATAAAAGATCACCTTTCAAAGAAAATGCTGTTTTTGTTGAACTCGATGCAACAACAGCGAGGTTTGATGAAAGGGGAATTGCAGATCCGTTAATCGGATCAGTTCATGATCCTATTTATCAAGGAGCCGGGGCTATGGGACAGGCTGGAATTCCCCAACCAAAACAAGGTGCAGTTTCACACGCACATGGCGGCGTCTTATTTATTGATGAAATTGGAGAATTACATCCAATTCAGATGAATAAGCTATTAAAGGTGTTAGAGGATCGGAAAGTTTTCTTAGAAAGTGCTTATTACAACGAAGAGAACACACAGATTCCAACGCATATTCATGATATCTTTAAAAATGGTCTACCAGCCGATTTCCGCTTAATAGGAGCTACTACAAGAACACCAAACGAAATTCCACCGGCAATTCGTTCAAGGTGTCTCGAAGTCTTTTTTAGAGATTTAGAGCAGGAAGAACTCGCTGTTGTTGCTAGAAAAGCAGCAGATAAGGTGGAAATGGAAGTTAGTGAAGCAGGAATTCACTTGCTGACGTCTTATGTTCGAAATGGACGTGAAGTTGTAAACTTAATGCAAATTGCTACAGGAATGGCCATGGCAGAAGATCGAAAGGAAATTACTGTTGAAGATATAGAATGGGTCATACATTCAAGTCAATTAACGCCACGTCATGAAAAGAAAATAGAAGAAACATCAAAAGTTGGTTTAGTAAATGGTCTCGCAGTCTATGGGCCGAATACGGGTGCATTACTCGAAATAGAAGTAACGGTTATTCCTGCTGAAAAAGAAAAAGGCACAATTAATATTACAGGTATTGTGGAAGAAGAAAGCATAGGTGACCGCTCAAAATCCATTCGCCGAAAAAGTATGGCGAAAGGTTCAGTGGAAAATGTGATCACTGTTTTACGCTCGATGGGGATTCAGGCTGCAGATTATGACATTCACGTTAATTTCCCAGGAGGGACACCAATTGATGGGCCTTCTGCTGGTATTGCAATGGCAACAGGTATTTTTTCAGCTATCCACAAAATCCCGATCAGCAATAAAGTCGCGATGACTGGAGAGATCAGTATTCACGGAAATGTTAAGCCGATTGGTGGAGTTATACCAAAGATCAAGGCAGCTAAAAAGGCAGGAGCAGACACTGTGATTATTCCTAAGGAGAATGTCCAATCGATTCTGAAAGATATTGAAGGAATTACGATTATTCCTGTCACACATTTACAAGAGGTATTTGATATAGCTCTTGTTGATCCGCCAACTGAAATACCTAATAGAATTCAAAAAAGTTCACAAAACTTTCCACATCAGGAATCAGTTTAATCTCATACAGGGACCTACCAACTTAAGACCATGTATTGGTCATTATAGAAGGAGGTCTCTACTCATGTTTTCATATTTATTCTATAAAATATATTATCTAAGCAGGAATTATAGTGTAAAATAGGCATTATTCTTTTTCTTAATACTATATGAGTTTAACCAATGCTTCATCTATCACAATTTTTTTCAGGTAGATTAGTTTAGGGTATACTACCTATTGACTAAAAGTGGTTAAAATAGACACTATAAAAAGAATAAGATAGAATTGTACAAGAATGAACTATATTGTCATGGAGGTGTAAACGCATGGCGAAATCAACTACTCAAATCGTACCCCTCCTACCATTAAGAGGCTTGTTAGTATATCCAACAATGGTACTACATCTTGATGTAGGGAGAGATAAATCTGTACAGGCGTTAGAAAAGGCAATGATGGATGATCATATTATCTTTTTAACGACACAAAAAGAGATTTCGATAGATGAGCCAAAAAAAGAAGATATTTATGAAATTGGAACATTAACGAAAATTAAGCAAATGTTAAAATTACCTAACGGGACAATTCGTGTGCTTGTTGAGGGATTAGAGCGTGGGGAAATCCAACGCTTTGTAGATGAAGAAGAATATTACGCTGTTGAAGTTGCCGTATACCCGGACCCGGAAGAAAAAAGTGTTGAAGAAGAAGCGTTAATGAGAACCATGCTAGAATATTTTGAGCAATACATAAAGCTTTCGAAGAAGATTTCAGCAGAAACATATGCAACAGTATCTGATATCACAGAACCTGGAAGAATGGCAGACATTATCACCTCACATCTACCTTTAAAACTTAAAGATAAGCAGGAGGTACTAGAGACTCTTGATGTGACAGAGCGTTTAAATAAAGTGATCTCAATCCTCCATAATGAAAAAGAAGTTGTCCAACTTGAGAAAAAAATCGGTCAACGTGTAAAAAAGTCAATGGAACGAACACAAAAAGAATACTATTTACGTGAACAAATGAAGGCAATCCAAAAAGAGCTTGGTGAAAAGGAAGGAAAGCTAGGGGAAGTTTCCACACTTAAAGAGCGTTTAGATGAAGTTGGGATGCCGGAACATGTGAAGGAAGTTGCTTTAAAGGAACTTGATCGATATGAAAAGGTGCCGTCAAGCTCTGCTGAAAGTGCCGTTATTCGAAATTATATTGAATGGCTAATCTCATTACCATGGACAAAAGCAACTGAAGATCGTCTAGATGTGAATGTTGCGGAAGAAATCTTGAATGAAGAACATTACGGTCTTGAAAAAGTAAAAGACAGGGTAATCGAATATTTGGCTGTCCAACAGTTGACAAACTCGCTAAAAGGGCCAATTCTTTGCCTTGCAGGACCACCTGGTGTTGGTAAGACATCATTAGCTAAGTCAGTGGCAAAATCATTAAATCGTCATTTTGTCAGAATTTCACTTGGTGGTGTAAGAGACGAGTCAGAGATACGTGGTCACAGACGAACATATGTAGGAGCAATGCCTGGCAGAATTATTCAAGGTATGAAAAAAGCCGGAACAGTAAACCCAGTTTTCCTATTAGATGAAATTGACAAAATGTCAAGTGATTTTAGGGGGGATCCTTCATCAGCCTTGCTGGAAGTATTGGATCCAGAGCAAAATCATAATTTTAGTGATCATTATATTGAAGAGACATATGATTTATCAAAAGTTATGTTCATTGCAACTGCAAATAACCTTGCTACGATCCCGGGTCCACTTCGCGATCGTATGGAGATTATAAATATAGCGGGCTATACTGAACTGGAAAAGGTTCACATTGCAAAAGATCACTTATTGCCAAAGCAGTTAAAAGATCACGGCTTAAAAAAATCACATCTGCAACTACGAGAAGATGCCATTCAAAGCATTATTCGTTATTACACAAGAGAAGCTGGTGTTCGTAGCTTAGAACGCCAATTAGCAGGTGTTTGCCGAAAAGCGGCTAAAATGATTGTTAAGCAGGAACGTAAAAAAATCGTCATTACAGATAAAAATATTGAAGATTTTCTAGGGAAGAAACGATTTAGATACGGACAGGCGGAATTAGAAGACCAAGTCGGTGTAGCAACTGGCTTAGCTTATACAACTGTAGGCGGTGACACACTTTCAATTGAAGTGTCAGTAGCACCTGGTAAAGGGAAGCTCATTCTTACAGGGAAGCTTGGAGATGTTATGAAAGAATCAGCTCAGGCTGCGTTTAGTTATATCCGCTCCCGCGCTGAAGAGCTTCATATTGATCGTGATTTCCATGAAAAGAATGACATCCATATTCATGTACCAGAAGGTGCTGTACCAAAGGATGGGCCATCAGCAGGTATCACAATGGCAACAGCGTTGATTTCAGCATTAACCGGCAGAGCAGTTCGTAAAGAAGTTGGGATGACTGGTGAAATAACACTGCGTGGACGGGTACTGCCAATTGGCGGGTTAAAAGAAAAAACACTTAGTGCACATCGGGCAGGATTAACAAAAATCATTGCACCAAAGGATAATGAAAAAGACTTGGACGATATTCCGGAAAGTGTCCGAAAAGAATTGACCTTTGTCCTTGTCTCACATTTAGATGAAGTGTTAAAACATGCGCTAACAGAGGAGAAAGAATGAAGGTTACAAGTTCAGAAATTGTGATTAGTGCTGTTAAGCCACAACAATATCCAGAAGGAGATTTACCTGAGATTGCTTTAGCTGGTAGATCGAATGTTGGAAAGTCTTCCTTTATTAATAAAATGCTAGGTAGGAAAGCTCTAGCTAGAATTTCATCAAAGCCAGGGAAAACCCAAACGTTAAACTTTTATATTATTAACGAACAACTACATTTTGTAGATGTACCTGGTTATGGATATGCAAAGGTTAGTAAAAAAGAGAGAGAAGCTTGGGGGAAAATGATTGAAACATATATTACGTCCCGTGAGCAGCTTCGAGCCGTCATTTTGCTGATCGACCTTCGCCATCCGCCTACAAATGATGACATGTTAATGTATGATTTCCTAAAGCATTATGACATCCCAACTATAATAGTCGGAACGAAAGCGGACAAAATCCCAAAAGGAAAATGGCAAAAGCACGCAAAAGTAATTAAAGACTCCTTGAATATGGAAAAATCCGATGAATTTGTTATTTTCTCATCTGAAACAGGATTAGGAAAAGACGAAGCCTGGAAGATAATCGGAGAATATACATCGGAATAATTTAGAAAAACTTGGCTTTTCGCAAAGTCCTAATGGCAAAGCCTTAGTTTTTCTTATACGATTATCTACAAAATTTATATACTTTCTGATAGTACAAAAAGAGACTCTGGTCATAACCAGAGTCTCTTACTTTTTACGTATAACGACTAATAGAACACCGCCAATAACAACAAATAAAAATGGCCAGTATGTTTCAATGCTGTTCACTCCATTTTCAACAATAGAGAGGGACCCCATTATTGCAGGAAAAAAGTGTAAAAACAAGCCGATTGCAAGTAAGATTATCCCTTGTAAATACCCGGACTTTGTTTTTATTGCTGTTAAAATAAGTCCGACTGAGATAATAAATAAAAATGAAGCTGAATGTGCCGGCCATGATGGAACTTTTTCATAAAAGAAAAAATGGACTCCGACTCCCGCTAAAATAATTCCAGGTAAAATAGCACTTGAATCCTGTTCGAAATGGCCGCTAATTAAAAATGCAAAGCCAAGTAAAATTAATAAAAATTCCCAGCTGCTTTGTCCTTCAAATAAATGAATATTTAATTTTTGGATAGAATAAAAAATGCCAACACTAAACAATATAATAGTTGGTAATAATGTGATTTTTTTCATTGTGCACCTCTTGTCAAATAATGATAATCATAATTGTACATACTAGTAAATACTGTAAGCATATCCAAACCAATAACTTGATTAACAGCATAATATCTGATATTGTACAGAGAGAATAGTTGAGAATGGTGTCACACTGTGTAGAATCTTTGTGAAGTATTACACAGATAAAGTGCAACAGTCAAACATACAAACATAAATTATCATAACATACAGTTTCAAAGACTGTTCACATTTTTTTGAGGGAATTAAAATGAAGAGTGATATACTAATAAGTAGAGATCCTTGTACATGGGGGTGTATAAGAAAATGCATATACTTGTTGTCGGCTTAAATTATAAAACAGCCCCTGTTGAAATTCGCGAGAAGCTCTCATTTCAACCTAATGAGCTTACTGATGCGATGAAACAGTTAAAAAAACAAAAAAGTATCCTTGAGAATGTGATCGTGTCGACATGCAATAGAACAGAGATTTATGCTGTCGTAGATCAGCTTCATACAGGGCGTTATTATATAAAGGCCTTTTTGGCTGATTGGTTCGGATTAGATAAAGAAAACATATCACCATACTTAACGATCCTTGAGCAGGATGGTGCACTTGAACATTTATGTAAAGTTGCTTGTGGCTTAGATTCAATGATATTGGGAGAAACTCAAATTCTTGGTCAGGTTCGGTCAAGCTTTTTGCAAGCACAAGAGAACCATACTATTGGAACGGTTTTCAATCAGTTGTTTAAACAAGTGATTACACTGGCAAAACGTTCCCACTCTGAAACAGAGATTGGCGCAAATGCAGTTTCAGTTAGTTATGCAGCTGTTGAACTTGCGAAGAAGATTTTTGGTGACCTTCGCTCTAAACATGTACTTATATTAGGTGCTGGGAAAATGGGAGAACTGGCAGCACAGAATTTACATGGCAGCGGTGTTGGTAAAGTGACTGTTATGAATAGGACTCTTCAAAAGGCAGAGCAGTTGGCAAGTCGATTTGATGGATATGCAAAGGGGATAAATGAACTTCAATGTGGCCTTATTGAAGCAGATATTCTTATTAGCTCAACAGGTGCAAAAGAATTTGTGATTACAAAAGACATGATGACACATGTTGAGAAAATGAGAAAAGGTCGACCATTATTCATGGTGGATATTGCTGTACCACGTGACTTAGACCCTAGACTCGCAGAATTAGATAGCATATTTTTATATGATATTGATGATTTGCAAGGGATCGTAGAAGCAAATTTACAAGAAAGAAAGATCGCAGCAGAAAAAATTGAACTAATGATCGAAGAAGAAATTGTTCAATTTAAGCAATGGATTAATACTCTTGGAGTTGTACCAGTTATTTCAGCTTTACGCCAAAAGGCTTTAGCGATTCAAGCTGAAACTATGGAAAGTATTGAACGTAAAATGCCTAATTTAACTGACCGTGAAAGAAAGGTACTGAGCAAGCATACCAAAAGTATTATTAATCAGTTGCTTAGAGATCCAATCGTAAAAGTGAAAGAACTTTCCGGAGAAGCAAATGCTCAGGAATCATTAGATTTATTTATGAAAATCTTTAATATTGAAGATGCTGTTGAAGAGCAAATGAAAATAGATAAATCAGAGAGTCATGAGGTTGGTACGAACCAACAGATTTATCGTGCTTCACTTCAATCGTAAGTGAGAGGACTTTTCTTTTATGGAGATGAGCTTAAGTAGAATTAATGAAGTAACCATTATTCTTTATGCAGTATGTGTACTTTTATATTTTATAGATTTTTTAAATAACAACCGGAAGGCGAAACAAGCTGCCTTCTGGTTGCTTTCTATTGTTTGGCTCTTACAAACAATTTTTTTATTTGCACGCATGTTTGAAACAGGAAGATTTCCTGTATTAAATGTTTTTGAGGGATTGTATTTCTATACGTGGGTACTCGTTACTTTGTCTGTCGTGTTAAATCGATTCTTAAAAGCAGAATTTATCATCTTCTTTACAAATGTGATTGGGTTTATCATGATGGCTCTACATACCTTTGCTCCAACGCAATATGAATCAGCTGCTGTTTCAAGTCAGCTCGTATCAGAATTATTGTTGATTCATATTACAATGGCCATTTTATCCTATGGGGCATTTTCTTTGTCTTTTGTTTTTTCCATTCTTTATACCATTCAATATAATTTATTGAAAAAGAAAAAGTGGGGAAAGCGCCTTCTTAGAATCGAAGATTTGTCAAAACTTGATCATATGTCATATGTATTAAATGTCATTGGAGTACCAATGCTGTTACTAAGTCTAATACTTGGTATCATTTGGGCTTATATAAAAGTACAAAATTTTCATTGGTATGATGCAAAGGTGCTTGGTTCTTTTATGGTCATTTTTACATATGGAGTCTATTTATATATGCGAATTGTAAAGGAATTGCAAGGTAAATCTGTGGCCTTACTTAACTTAGCGTCCTTTCTGGTGTTATTAATTAACTTTTTCTTGTTCGGTAGTTTATCAAGATTTCATTTTTGGGATTCGTGATATGGCTTTTTAACAGATAAGGAAGTACCAATTTTGTATTTAGTTTGGTGTCCAGCTCCTAGCACCTCTAGGGTCTAGTCAATTTGGAATTGAAGGCAAAGAACGCCTTCTATTCCAAATCGACTTATTTGCCCGAGGCTGATCAAGGCGCTTGCGCATTTCAATGTAGGAGGCAATTATGCGAAAAATAGTAGTAGGTTCTAGACGTAGTAAATTAGCATTAACTCAAACGAATTGGGTAATCGATCAATTAAAGTCATTTGGATTACCTTTTGAATTTGAAATTAAGGAAATTGTCACGAAAGGTGACAAAATCCTTGATGTTACATTATCAAAGGTCGGCGGAAAAGGGCTGTTCGTGAAAGAAATTGAACAAGCAATGTTAGAAGGAGACATTGACATGGCTGTTCATAGTATGAAAGATATGCCGGGAATTCTTCCTGAAGGTTTAACGATTGGGTGTGTACCAAATCGTGAAGACCATAGAGATGTACTTATTTCTAAAGATCACAAAAAACTTTCTGATTTACCAAGCGGAGCTGTTATCGGAACGAGTAGTTTAAGAAGAAGTGCCCAATTATTAATTGAGCGGCCTGATTTAGAAATTAAATGGATTAGAGGAAATATCGACACTAGGCTTGAAAAACTGAAAACAGAAGACTATGATGCAATTATTTTAGCAGCTGCAGGCTTATCAAGAATGGGTTGGAGTAAAGAAGTTGTAACCGAGTTTTTAGATCCTGAGGTTTGTTTACCAGCAGTTGGACAAGGTGCATTAGCTATTGAATGTCGTGAAAATGATTATGAGTTATTAGACTTATTAGCAAAGTTTACAGATGAACCAACACAATTAGCGGTTGCAGCAGAAAGAACCTTTTTAACAAAGATGGAAGGCGGCTGTCAAGTACCTATCGCTGGTTTTGCTACTGTGAACAAACAAAAAGAAATACAATTTACGGGATTAATTGCTTCACCAGATGGTAAAGAGGTATATAAAGAACAGGTCTCTGGCACTGATCCTAATGAAATCGGCGGAAAAGTTGCTGAATTTTTAACAAATCAGGGGGCAAAAGCCTTGATTGATCGAGTAAAAGAGGAGCTTGATCAATAATGGATACTGTTCTTCCATTGCAAGGAAAGAAAGTGTTAATAACTAGAGCTAAAGCTCAGGTGGAAGAGTTTATTCAAAAGATTGAAGAAGTGGGAGGGGTTGCGATTTCCACTCCGCTGCTTGAAATCAAGAGGAATGAGACGAACGAAGAAAATATAAAACAAACATTAAATTGTTTGGACGAGTTTGATTGTATTGTCTTTACTAGCGCCAATGGTGTTACATACTTTAAAAAATACCTTGACCAGTGGAAGATACCATATTCTGCTCTCCAACATATGGTTGCCGCATCTGTTGGAAGAAAAACTAGTAAGCAAATGGAAAAGCTTAATTTAACGGTTACGGTCATACCAGAAGAATTTGTTGCTGAAAAACTAGCTGAAAAAATGAAAGAGAAGCTTACGCCTGACACAAGAATCCTTGTCATTCGCGGTAATCTCTCAAGACCAGTATTAATCGAAGAATTAACAGCTCATGGATTTGATGTAAAAGACTTAGTTGTTTATGAAACAATACATAGTCATTCAGAGACAAGCAAACTATTGTCATATATTGAACGTAATGAAATAGATTTTATAACGTTTACAAGCTCTTCAACTGTTGATAGCTTTATGAAGGTACTCTATCAAAAGGAATTGCTTGAACATCTTCAAAAAGTAACCTTTATCTGCATAGGTCCAATTACGGGTAATACGTTAATGGAGTATGGATTTACCGGGATAATGCCGGATTCTTATACAATAGAGGATATGATAAAAGTGATGATAGAGGTAGCGGAAAATAAGGAGGGTACTCAATGAATATTCAATTTACAAGACACAGAAGATTACGCAGCAGTGATAATTTAAGAACAATGATGAGAGAAACACATCTTCGTCCTGAAGATTTTATTTATCCTATTTTTGTTGTAGAAGGAGAAAACAAACAAAATGAAGTGCCATCAATGCCTGGTGTGTTTCATTTGTCATTAGATCTCCTAAATAAAGAAATAGAAGAGATCGTTTCATTGGGAATTAAATCCATTATTTTGTTCGGGGTTCCAGCCGAGAAAGACGAAGTGGGAACACAAGCTTATCATGATCAAGGGATTGTTCAAAGAGCAACAAGACAAGTGAAAGAAGCATTTCCCGATTTAGTTGTTGTAGCTGATACGTGCCTATGTCAATACACTGATCATGGACATTGCGGTATCGTTGAGAACGGTCAGGTGTTAAATGATCCAACACTTGATCTGCTTGCTCGTACGGCAATAAGTCAAGCGAAAGCAGGTGCGGACATCATTGCTCCTTCAAACATGATGGATGGCTTTGTAGCTGCAATTAGACATGGATTGGATGAAGCTGGCTTTGAGCATATTCCAATTATGTCATATGCAGTAAAATATGCTAGTGCATTCTATGGACCTTTCCGGGATGCAGCACACAGTTCACCGCAGTTTGGGGATCGTAAGACATACCAAATGGATCCTGCTAACCGTGATGAAGCATTGAGAGAGGCACAGTCAGATCTTGAAGAGGGTGCGGATTTCTTAATCGTGAAGCCTGCTTTAGCATATCTCGATATAATCCGTGATGTGAAAAATCAGTTTAATGTACCTGTTGTGGCTTATAATGTAAGTGGAGAATATTCAATGATAAAAGCGGCAGCTCAAAATGGATGGGTAGATGAGAAAGCCATTGTTACAGAAATGCTTGTCGGAATGAAGCGTGCTGGCGTGGATTTAATGATTACATATTTTGCAAAAGACGTTGCCCGCTGGCTTAAAGAAGAAAACTAAACCACCTCTTACAAAAAGTTGAAAGGAGAACACTCCGATGAATAGTTACGCAAAAAGTGAATCAGCATTTAAGGAAGCACAAACGTTAATGCCAGGAGGAGTAAATAGTCCTGTTAGAGCCTTCAAATCAGTTGGCATGAATCCAATTTTTATGGAACGGGGAAAAGGCTCAAAAATTTATGACATAGACGGAAACGAGTATATAGATTATGTATTATCATGGGGACCACTTATCCACGGTCACTCCAATGATACGGTAGTTGAAGCGATCAAAAAGGTTGTTGAATCAGGGACAAGCTTTGGTGCGCCTACATTAATAGAAAATGAGCTTGCAAAGCTTGTCATTGATCGTGTACCTTCAATTGAAGTTGTACGAATGGTCAGCTCAGGAACTGAGGCTACTATGAGTGCTTTGCGCTTAGCAAGAGGCTTTACTGGCCGTAATAAGATTGTGAAATTTGAAGGGTGCTATCACGGACATGGTGATTCGTTATTAATTAAAGCAGGCTCTGGTGTAGCGACGCTAGGATTGCCTGATAGCCCGGGTGTTCCGGAAGGAATTGCTAAGAATACAATCACAGTTCCTTATAATGATTTAGAAAGCATTCGATACGCTTTTGAGCAATTTGGAGAAGATATTGCAGGTGTTATTGTAGAACCGGTAGCAGGTAACATGGGAGTTGTCCCTCCTCAACCAGGCTTTCTAGAGGGCTTACGTTCAATAACAGAACAATATGGTTCATTATTGATTTTTGACGAAGTCATGACAGGCTTCCGTGTTGACTATGGATGTGCACAAGATTTTTATGGTGTGACTCCAGATTTAACTTGTCTTGGTAAAGTCATAGGTGGAGGTCTACCTGTTGGGGCATATGGCGGGAAAGCGGAAATTATGCAGCAAATCGCTCCAAGTGGTCCGATTTATCAAGCTGGAACATTATCAGGAAATCCATTAGCCATGACAGCAGGCTATGAAACATTAAAGCAGCTAACAAGAGAATCTTATCAGGAATTTCATCGTAAAGCAGACAGACTTGAAGAAGGTTTATCTAAGGCTGCAAAAGAATATGAGATTCCACATACGATCAATCGTGCCGGATCTATGATTGGCTTCTTCTTTACAAACGAAGATGTAACAAATTATGAAAAAGCCAAAACATCAAATCTGGAGTATTTTGCCAAGTATTATCAAACAATGGCAAATGAAGGAGTATTCCTTCCTCCTTCACAATTTGAAGGCTTATTCTTGTCTACTGCTCACACAGATGAAGATTTGGATCGTACAATTGAAGCGGCTAATAAAGCATTTTCTTTATTAAAATAAAAAAAGATCCATCACAAAATGTGGTAGATCTCAGTTTGTAGACAAAGTAAAATTTGCTAGCCTTTCAGACTGATTGCTAACGCTTGCGTATCAAAGCACGAAGCCTTGTGAGGAGCGGAGTTACCGGTGTTGGTAATGAGCACC
>Ga0180217_1000620_pt1 | contig 52150 bp, 46 predicted proteins | sample eDN3rd37CBELigOP_FD_128521 | JGI IMG/M metagenome (GOLD analysis project Ga0180217, IMG submission 128521) | Enriched Organic Plus compost microbial communities from Emeryville, California, USA - eDNA 3rd pass 37_C BE-Lig OP (version 2) (version 2) ...
CCAGCCGGGCCGCGTGATCGCCTTCTTCCAGCCGCACGGCTACGGCCCGCTGCGGCAGATGGGCCAGGAACTCGCGCGGGTCTTCGCCCGCTTCCTCGATTCGGAGGACGTCGCGATCCTGTGCGACCCGGTCTATTTCGGCGGCACGGTGGACCGCAGCGAAGGCAGCGAGCGTATCGTGCGGCTGATCGCCGAAGCGGGCGGAAAGGCGGAATACATCCCCGCCCGCGACGATTGCGCCTCCCGGATCGTCGAACTGGCCCGCCCGGGCGACCGCGTGATGGTGATGGGCGCGCGGGACGATACGCTGACGGAATTTGCGAAAGGCCTGCTGGGAAAGCTGGCCTAGGTTTTTCGGGCTTCCCTTTGCCCGCGGTCCCACTCCGATCACCCCAAGAACCCATTTCCGTCACTCCAGCGAAAGCTGGGGTCTCAGGCGGCAGCGCCAAGGCAGGAGATGCCAGCTTTCGCTGGCATGACGAATGCACCCTGATTTTGCCGTTTGGGTTATTTATATTGACAATAAATCTCTTATCTGGCACATATTGAGAAGATCGCTCTCCTGATTCGCCGAAACCCGAACCGAGTCACCGCCCATGGCCCTCTTTCCTTGCATTCCCGCCGAAAACCTGTATGTGCCCCGCTTCCCTGCCTTCGGGCCGGGATCGAAGAAAGCCGGAGGGGCCCCTGCGCGGTGCGGGATCAGCCAGCGATCGGCATGGAATGAAAGGAACGCCCGCATGCCGTTTTACGAGCATGTTTTCTTGGCGCGCCAGGACCTGAGCCAGGCCCAGGTCGACGCGCTGGCGGCGCAAGCCACCGAGATCATCGAGAGCAACAACGGCAAGGTCACCAAGACCGAGACCTGGGGCCTCAAGAACCTCGCCTACAAGATCGACCGCAACCGCAAGGCGCATTTCGTCATGCTCAACATCGAGGCACCGGGTTCGGTGGTCGAGGAGCTGGAGCGCCAGAATCGCATCAACGAGGACATCATCCGCTACCTCACCGTCCGCGTCGAGGAGCTGGAGGAAGGCCCGTCCGCGATGATGCGCAAGAACGAGCGCGAACGCCGCCGCAGCCGTGACCAGCGGGGAGAAGAATAATGGCCCGTCCGTTTTTCCGCCGCCGCAAGAGCTGCCCCTTCTCGGGCAAGAACGCGCCGAAGATCGACTATAAGGACGTGCGCCTGCTGCAGGGCTTCATGTCCGAGCGCGGCAAGATCGTGCCGAGCCGCATCACCGCCGTTTCCGCCAAGAAGCAGCGCGAACTGTCGAAGGCGATCAAGCGCGCCCGCCAGATCGGCCTCTTGCCGTATATCGTGAAGTAAGGAGGGCGGACCGATGCAGATCATCCTGCTCGAACGTATCGAGAAGCTGGGCACGATCGGCGACGTCGTGACCGTCCGTGACGGTTATGCGCGCAACTTCCTGCTCCCCCAGAAGAAGGCGCTGCGCGCCAACGACGCCAATCGCGCGGTGTTCGAAGCCAACCGCGATCGGCTGGAGAAGGAAAACGCCGAGCGCCGCACCGAGGCCGAGAAGGCCGGCAAGGACGTCGACGGTGTCGAGGTGGTGCTGATCCGCGCATCCTCCAACTCGGGCCAGCTCTACGGCTCCGTCAACGTGCGCGACATCGTCGCCGCGCTGGAGGAGAAGGGCCACAGGATCGACAAGCGCCAGGTTATCATGGGCAGCCCGATCAAGACGATCGGCCTGTTCGACGTGACCATCGCCCTGCACCCCGAAGTCCACGTCACGGTGAAGGCGAACGTCGCCCGCTCCGACGACGAGGCCGAGTTGCAGGCCCAGGGCGTGGACGTGATGGCCGCGATGTTCGAGGAAGACCGCGCGGAGAGCGACGGCTTCACCGAAGCGGTCGATCCCAACGCCGAACCCGGCGAAATCCCGGCCGACCTGATGGAAACCCCAGCCGAACCTTCCGAAGAAGGCTGAGCCGGAGCCCAACCGGGCCTGCGATGAAAAGGCCGCGCGGATTGTTCCGCGCGGCCTTTTTCGTTTTCGGTCTCGGATGAGGTTTCAAAGGGTGGTGCGCTGAGGCGGGAGATGCCAGCTTTCGCTGGCATGACGAAGAGGGTACCTTCGCCTTCTTCCTCCCCTCGTCATGCCAGCGAAAGCTGGCATCTCGGGCATTGCGCACACCGCCCCAATCGTCATTGCGAGGAGGCGGAGCCGACGAAGCAATCCAGGGCCGTTGCGTGGGACCCTGGATTGCCGCGGGACCTCTTCGGCCCCTCACAATGACGAAGAAGGCAGTGCACAGCCGCTGGAGACCCCAGCTTTCGCTGGGGTGACCTACCTTCCGCCCGCCGTCAGCACTTCGGCCACCTTGCTTCCGATCTGCTGGACGGAGAAGGGCTTCGGGATGAAGTGCATGTTCTCGATGTCGATTTCGTTGCGCAGCTGCTCTTCGGCATAGCCGGACATGAACAGCACCGGGAGGCTGGGTGCGATGCGGCGCAGTTCGCGGGCCATGGCGGGGCCGTCCATTCCCGGCATCACCACGTCGCTCACCACCAGGTCGAAGGAGCCGCCTTCGCGCACGCGCGCGAGGCCTTCCTCTCCGTCGCGCGCAGTGGTGACGACATAGCCTTGCCGGGTCAGCGCCCGTTCGGCCACGGCACGCACCATGTCCTCATCCTCCACCAGCAGGATGCGGCCCCCGCCGGACCAGTTGCTGGCGGTTTCCTTCTCCGCCTTCGCCGCGGGCTCCGTGGCATGGTGGACTGGCAGGTAGATGGTGAAGCGCGCACCACGCACCATGCCGTTCTCGCCCGCCACATTGTCCACGAAGATGAAGCCGCCCGACTGCTTGACGATGCCGTAGACCGTGGAGAGGCCCAGCCCCGTGCCCTTCCCCATCTCCTTGGTGGTGAAGAAGGGCTCGAAGATCTTGCTCATGTGTTCGGGCGGGATGCCGCCGCCGGTGTCCTCCACGATCAGCACGGTGTAATCGCCTACCGGGAGGATTTCGCTGCCCATGCGGCGGATGTCGGTGGATTTCACCCGGCGGGTCGCCATGGTCAGCCGGCCCGTCCGATCGCCGCCGCTGCGGCGCATGTTGGCGTGAATCGCATCGCGCGCATTGACGGCCAGGTTCACGATCACCTGTTCGAGTTGCTGCGGATCGGCGCGCACCGGGCCGAGATCGCGATCGTGATGGACGCGGAACTCGATCTTCTCGCCCATCAGCCGCTTGAGCAGCTGGCTGACCTCCGCCACCACGTCAGGCAGCTGCAGCACCTGGGGGCGCAGGGTCTGCCGGCGCGAAAAGGCCAGCAATTGCCGGGTCAGCGAAGCCGCGCGGTTCGAATTGGCCTTGATCTGCTGGATATCGTCATAATCGCTGTCGCCCGGCGTGTGGCGCAGCAGCATGAGATCGCAATAGCCGATGATCGCGGTGAGCACATTGTTGAAATCATGTGCCACGCCGCCCGCAAGCTGGCCGACCGCCTGCATCTTGGTCGCCTGGGCGACCTGCCGCTTGAGCCGGGTCTCCTCCGTGGTGTCGGCAAGGCTGAGCAGCACTGCCGGCTCGCCCAGGCCGCGAACCCCGGCGATGCCCAGCGAGACGGGCTCTTCCGGATTGGCCTTGAGCCGCACGGCCATATCGCCCGCGCTCGCCGCCCCCTGACCGAAACGGCGCACCGCGTCGGACAAGGCGCTCTTGTCCTCCTTCACCACCAGGTCCGGCGGATAGGGAGGCAACGGCTGGCCTTCCAATCCCGCCGCCCGATGGAAGGCGGGATTGGCGAACAGGAAATGCCCGTCCCGATCCGTCATGGCGAGGCCCAGCGGCAGCTGCTCCAGCAGCGCCTGGACATGGGACGTGCCCGCTTGTGCATCGCCCCCCCAGCCCCCGATGCCTACCCCGGCATCGAGCAGCAGCATCAGCGTGGGCGCCTTGTCGGGTGCGATCGTATCGTCGCCCGGCACGAACAGCGGCACCTGCACCAGCGTCTGCGGGCTGCCCTTGCGCCCTTCGCGGGCGAAATAGATCCGGTCGCGCTCATCCGAGACCAGCAGGCCGGCGAAATCCCGGCCCACCAGCGTCGCCCCCTCGTCTCCCGCGGCACGCAAGGCAAAGCCGGAGCCGACGGACGCAACGGTGCCGTCGGGCCGGACCAACGCCGCTTCGATCCCGGCATTGGACAAGACCCGGCCGAGCGGTCCGGACACTTTCGCCCCCAGCTCGGCCACCGGATCGACCTGCTCATCCGGCACGAAGCGCCAGACCAGGTAATCCTCCCCGCGTCCGGCCCGGGCCACGGTGACCGACCAGCGGACATCCCCGCCTTCGAGCAGCTCCGCCTCCGCCATGCCATCGCGCCAGGCGGAACGCGCAGCTTGGTTCAGCGTTTCGACCGATTCCGCGCCCAGCGCCAGGCCCGGCGGAGCATTGGCGATGCCGAAGGCGGAGGCGAAGTCGGAATTGGCGCAGCACAGGCGATTGGCCCGGTCGGTGATGGCAACCGCAACGTCCGGCTGCTCGATCGCCGCGACGGTGACCGACCAGTCGGGAACGGCCATGCCCTGTGCGTCCGCCCCATTCCGCCCGCGCGCGAGCACGAAAGCGAGGCCGCCGAGCACGGCGAGCCCGCCCGCATAGGTCAGCGCGAGCAGGAAGCTGCCGGAAACGAGCCAGATCAGCGCGATGCTGGCGGCCAGTGCCCCGCCCACCAGTGTGGTGTCGCCTATCGAGCGCGGTATCCCCCGATCGGCCACGGAACTCATTGCCCGATGCTCATTCCGCGGGGCTGAGCCTGGCGCTGTCGGCAAGCCGCTGTCGGCGCTTGCGGGCCACCATATTGCGCCAGATGAACGCGCTGGCGACGTAGCCGAGCGCGGCCGAGACGGCGGAGATCACGAACAGGCCGAGCACCAGCGCGGGCGCCGCGTCGGACAGCAACCATCTGGTCCACTCGTCGATCCCCGCTCCGCGATGATACAGCGCGTTGAAGGTGGCCATGTCGGCATGGAAGCCCAGGCTGGACCCGACATAGAGCGAGGCCGCCAGGATGAAGGGAGTCGTCGCCGGGTTGGAGAGGAAGGTCGCCCCGGCCGCGATCGGGATATTGCCCCGGAAAGGCACGCACATCAGCGCCGATCCCACGATCTGGACGCCGGGAATCAGCGCGAACAGGCCCACGAACAGGCCAATCGCCACTCCGCGCGGAACCGAGCGGCGGGTGAGGCGGAACAGCTCGGCGCGGCGGGCGAAGGGCCGGATCCAGCGGCTCCGCTCGAGCTGCTCGCGCGTCGGCACCTGGCTGCGCAGCCAGCTCGAAAGGCGTGTCTTGGCGGTGTTCCCGTTCATGTGCCCCGGTATATTGGTGCTGCCGCGCTGCGCGGCAATGCGGTGGATACACCCGAAAGCACGAACAGCAGGTGAATGGCCCTTCGCCCGCGGGCGGGGCGAGAGCAAGAGAAAATCGCCGGAGCGAATCCCGCGAGCGGCAGGTGCTGCAATTAAGCCTCAGCCGCGCTCGCGCATGATCCGCGCCTTGTCTCGCTTCCAGTCGCGATCCTTGATCGAGGCGCGCTTGTCATGCGCCTGCTTGCCTTTGGCGAGGGCCAGCTCCACCTTCGCCCGGCCGCGCGAGTTGAAATAGACCGAAAGCGGCACCAGCGTCATGCCCTTGCGCTCCACGGCGCCGAACAGCTTGTTGATCTCGCGCTCGTGCAGCAGCAGCTTGCGCGGGCGCTTGGGTTCGTGGTTGAAGCGGTTGCCATGGCTGAATTCCGGGATGTTGGCGTTGACCAGCCACACTTCCCCATCGCGGATCTCGGCATAGCTTTCCGCGATCGAACCTTCACCGAAGCGCAGGCTCTTCACCTCCGTCCCGCTGAGTGCGATCCCGGCTTCGAACACTTCCTCCACATGATAGTCGAACCGCACGCGGCGATTTTCCGCGACGGTCTTCGTCTTGTCGAATGTGGCGGGTTTGGGACGTGCCATGACAGGGGCCCCATGTAGGGGCAAGCCGACAAAAGGAAAGGCGATTGTTCGCTTTCCCGGATGGCCCGCGCGCCGCGGATGCAGGCCGTCTTCAGGCGAGCCCGGCATGCTCCAGCGCCGCGTCCACCGCCTTGCGTGCGCCTTCGTTGCAGGGAACCAGCGGCAGCCGCACGCTGTCGTTCACCCAGCCATGCACCCGGCTGAGCGCGTATTTCACCGGCCCCGGAGAGGCATCCTCGAACATCGCGTAATGCAGCGGGTAGAGCAGGTCGTTCAGCTCGCGCGCGCGGGCAAGGTCGTTCTCGGCGCAGGCCTGCTGGAAATCGGCGCACAGGCGCGGGGCAACGTTGGCCGTCACCGAAATGCAGCCGGCCCCGCCCGCCGCGCTGAAGGCGAGCCACAATTCGTCATCCCCGCAAAGCTGGCAGAAATCCTGCTCGATCCCCATGCGGTGGTCGGTCACTCGCGAAAGGTCTCCGCTCGCGTCCTTGATGCCGAGTATCCTGCCGGGAAAGCGGTTGGCCAGTTCGCACACCGTTTCCGGCTTGAGGTCGGTCACCGTGCGGCCCGGCACGTTGTAGAGGATGATCGGCAGATCGCAATGCTCGACCAGATAGCTGAAATGCGCGATCAGCCCCTCCTGGCTCGGCCGGTTGTAATAAGGCGCGACGCACAGGGCGGCCGAGGCGCCGCACTTCCTGGAGAAATTCATGTGCAGCAGCGCGTTCATCGTGTCGTTGCTGCCGCAGCCGGCGATCACGGGCACCCTGCCCGCCGCCTGCTCCACGCAGACCTCGATCACCCGATGATGCTCGGCATTGGAGAGGGTCGAGGATTCGCCCGTGGTGCCGCAGGGCACGAGAGCGGAGGAACCGTTCTCGATCTGCCAGTCGACCAGGCGGCGAAAAGCCTCCTCGTCGAACGCCCCGTCGCGAAAAGGAGTCACCAGAGCCGGAATTGAGCCGGAAAACATCGACTTCGCCTCATATCTTGTCCAATGCCCGCTTTCGGGTAGGGTCCGTTCGCAATGCTTGGATATTCACGTTCAGCGCCTGATAAGGAGCCTGTGGGCAATCTGTCCAGCATGCTTCGTATCTCCGCCGCTTCTCTTTTCGCCGTCGGCGCCTTCGCTGCCGCTTCTCCCGCCATCGCCCAGGACGCGGCCCAGTGGGACCGCGCCCGCCAAGCGCTGGTCGCCACCCAGTCCGGGCCCATGGCCCAGGCGATCGATCGCTGGCGGCAGCTCACCGCTTCCTCGAACTTCGGCTTCGACGATTACGCCAGCTTCGTACTCACCTATCCGGGCTTCCCGGATGAGGCGAAGCTGCGCACCTATGCCGAAGGCAAGCTTGTGAACACGATGGTGGACGGAGACCGGCTGATCGCCTTCTTCGACCGCTACCCCCCGCTGACCAACCCCGCCCGCGCGCAATATGCGATCGCCCTTTCGGCGCGGAACCGCCCTGAAGCGGCGCAGGTCGCGCGCGAAGCCTGGCGTGGAGGATCGATGAGCGCGACGGCGGAAGCCACCCTGCTCTCGCTTTACGGTTATTCCTTCACGGCGGATGACGAGGATGCGCGGATGGACGCGCTGCTGTGGGACCGCGACACCGCCGCCGCTTCCCGCCAGCTCGCCCGCACTTCGGCCGAGAAGCGCATGGTGTTCGTCGCCCGGCTGACGGCGGCGCAAGGCAGCGATCCTTCGACCACGGGCGTCTCCCTCGCCGCGCAGCAGGCGCTGCGCGATCCGGGCTATGTGTTCAACACGGTGCGCCAGCTCCGCAGGGGCGGCCGGGTGCGGGATGCGGTGAACCTGCTGGCCACGCGGCCCACGCTGGCTTCGCTGCCCCACGACCAGACCGCCTGGATCGACGAGTTGCTCGCCGTCGCGCGCCTGGGCGATTCGCGCGCGGCGCAGCGCATCGCCGCCTCGGCGGACGACGCCTTTGCCCCGGGCACGGATATCAGCCTGCTCGGCTATTCCCTGCGTGACGACTACACCTCGCTGATGTGGCTGGGGGGGACGAGCGCGCTTTGGAACCTCGGCGACGCCGCCAGCGCCGCGCCGCTGTTCTATCGCTACGGCGCGGCCGCGCGCACCACTCCGACCCGGGCGAAGGGCTTCTACTGGGCCGGGCTCGCCGCGCAAAAGGCAGGCGATGCGGCCGGGGCGCAGACCTATTTCGAGATGGCGGCCGCCTATCCCGACCGGTTCTATGGCATGCTCGCGCTCGAACGGCTGGGCAGGCCGATCCCGACTTTCGACGGCGAGCCGGAGACGGTGTCCGACAGCCGGCTGCGCGATGCGTTCTACGCCAGGCCTCTGACCCAGGCGGTGCGCGAAGTGGCGCGCGACGCGCCCTGGAGCGTCGGCATCCGCTTCTATCGCGAGATTTCGAGCCAGGCGCAGAGCGAATCGGACTTCCTGCTGGTGGCCGAGCTTGCCCGCGACATCGGCCGGCGCGACCTGGCGGTGATCCTGGGCGAAGAGGCTTCGTCCCGGGGCTATGTCAATTTCCAGAAGATCGCCTTCCCCACCATGCCCACGCCGCCCAGCGCGAACTGGACGATGGTGCATGCGATCACCCGGCAGGAAAGCCAGTTCGCGCAGAACGCGATCAGCCATGCCGGCGCCAGCGGCCTGATGCAGCTCATGCCCGGCACCGCGCGCGAGCAGGCCGGCAAGCTGGGCATCACCTATCTCAGCGCTTCGGTGATCAACGACGCGGAATACAATATCCGGCTGGGCGACGGCTATTTCGCCCGGATGATGGATTATTACGGCGGCAGCTATCCGCTGGCGGTGGCGGCCTACAATGCCGGGCCCGGAAATGTGAACAAATGGCTGCGCGCCAATGGCGATCCGCGCCAGGGCGGGGTCGACTGGATCGAATGGATCGAACGCATCCCGATCTACGAAACCAAGAACTACGTCCAGCGCGTGCTGGAGAACGCGGCGGTCTATGAGGCGATGCATCCCGAGAAGGCCGGCTATGGCGGCCCGAAGACCGTCAGCCGCTTCCTGGGCATGAACCCGCCGCGCTGATCCGCCATGAAACCGGAAGGCAATCCGATCACCCCGGCGGGGCTGGCAGCGCTCAAGGCGCGCTATGATCACCTGCTGGGCACCGAACGGCCGCAGATCGTGGAGATCGTGAGCTGGGCGGCCGGCAATGGCGACCGCAGCGAGAACGGCGATTACCTCTACGGCCGCAAGCGCATGCGCGAAATCGACCGGGAACTGGCCCATCTCGCCCGGCGGATGAAGAAGGCCCGGGTGATCGACCCTGCCCGGCAACCCGACCGGGAGCGCGCCTGGTTCGGCGCCACCGTTACCATCGCGGACGAGGACGACAGCCAGCGCACCCTTACCCTGGTCGGGGATGACGAGCAGGATGCCGGTGCCGGCAAGGTGGGCTGGAGCGCCCCCATTGCCCGCGCCCTGCGCGGCGCCGCGATCGGCGACCTGCGGCGCGTGCGCCTGCCGGGCGGCGAGAAGGAATGGGAAGTGATCGCGATTCGCTACCCCACGCCTGCCGACGCGGAAACAGCGTAACAGGGCGGAAATGGTGAATCTCAGCCTTGTCCAGAAGGCGAAGCGGAAAGCTGTGTGCGTCATTTGACAGCTTAAACCCGATTCGAGGTGCTGTAGGAAAGTGTTTTCTTCGCGAGTGGGCTCCTTCCCCCGTCACGCGCCGTAACCGCCGGATTTGAAAAGATTCCTGTTATTATCGTCACCCCAGCTTCGTCATTGCGAGGAGGCGAAGCCCCCTCGCAATGACGAGGGAGTGCATGTCTCTCCAGCCCCCCGAAACCTCCCGCCTTTTCGCGTGTTGTGACTCCCGAAGGGAGCACATCATGGCAGCACGCGCCTATTGGCAAGGGCAGATCCGGCTGGCCCTCGTCTCGATTCCGGTCGAAATCTACGCGGCGACGAAATCGGGGGCGAAGATATCCTTCCGCCAGATCCACGAGCCGAGCGGCAAGCCCGTATCCTACGAGAAGGTCGTGCAGGGCATCGGGCCCGTGGATCGCGACGAGATCCTCAAGGGCTATGAGGTTTCCAAGGGAAACTATGTCCTCCTGGAGGACCAGGAGATCGAGCATGTGAAGATCGAGAGCCGCAAGACACTGGACCTGGTCCAGTTCGTCGACGCGCAGGAGATCGACCCGCTCTATTACGACAAGCCCTATTACGTGGTCCCGGCGGACGAGCTGGCGGAGGAAGCCTATGTCGTGCTGCGCGAGGCGCTGCGGCAGGCGAAGAAGGTCGCGCTCGGCCAGCTTTCGATGCGCGGGGTGGAGAAGCTGGTCGCGATCAAGCCCTGCGGCAAGGGGCTGCTGCTGGAGATGCTGCGCTATGCAGACGAGGTGCGGACCGGCCAGTCCTTCTTCCGCGGCATCGGCGATGCCAAGCCCGATCCGGAGCTGCTCGACCTTGCGACCACGCTGATCGACAGGAAGACCGCGCCGTTCGACGCCGGCGAGTTCCACGATCGCTATGCCGATGCGCTGAAGAAGCTGGTGGAGAAGAAGGCCCGCGCGAGAGGCAGGAAAGTGATCGAGGATGTGGAGGAACCGGCCGCCGGGCGCGGTTCCAACGTGATCGACCTGATGGCCGCGCTCAAGAACTCGGTGAAGGGGGAGAAGCCCGCGAAGAAACCCGCCTCCACCGGCACCGCCCGGCCCAGCCGCACGCGCAAGCGGGCCTGATCCGATGGCGCGCGCCGATCCCCTCGCCGAATACAACCGCAAGCGGGATTTCCGGAAGACCGCTGAACCGGCCGGCAAGCGCGCCCGCAGCGAGAGCGGCCACCTGTTCATCGTCCAGAAGCACGCCGCGACCCGCCTGCATTGGGATTTCCGCCTGGAGGTGGACGGGGTGCTGAAGAGCTGGGCGGTGACCAAGGGGCCCTCGCCCGATCCGGACGTCAAGCGCCTCGCCGTACGGACCGAGGATCACCCGATGGCCTATGCCGAATTCGAAGGGACGATCCCCAAGGGCGAATATGGCGGCGGCTCGGTGATGCTGTGGGACAAGGGCAGCTGGGCCCCGGTGCCGGGCAAGAGCGCGAAGGATATCGATCAGGGCCATCTCCATTTCGTGCTGCATGGCGAACGGATGAAGGGCGAATGGCTGCTTGTCCGCATGAAGCCGCGCCCGGGGGAGAAGCGTGAGAACTGGCTGCTGCGCAAGGTGGCGGACCAATATGCCGAAAGCGGCGACCCGCTGGTGGAGCGCGGCCTCACCAGCGTGCTCACCGGCCGCTCGATGGCCGAGATCGCGGCGGATGCGAAAGGCGAACATTCGCTCGCCGGCAAGAAGGGCAAGGCTTTCGCGCAGGAGATGGCGAAGGCGGCGGAGCATAACCGCGTCAAGGCGAAGGGCGCACGCCGGCCGGGGGCGAGCGGTGACAAGCCGCCGAAGTTCCGCACGCCGCAGCTTGCCACGCTGGTCGATGCCGTGCCGGCCGGGAACGGCTGGATGCACGAGATCAAGTTCGACGGCTATCGCGCCCTGATCGCCGCTGCGGGGAACAAGGTGATCGTCTATACCCGCTCCGGCAAGGACTGGAGTGACAAATTCGCCCCGCTCGTCCGCCGGATCGCCGCGCTGGACCTGCCGCCCTGCCTGATCGACGGTGAGATCGTGGCCTATGACAAGGACGGCAATCCCGATTTCTCCGCCTTGCAGCAGGTGCTGAAGCGGGGCCATGGATCGCAGGAGGAAGGCGATGCGCTGGCCTTCCATGCCTTCGACCTGCTCGAGCTGGAAGGCAAGGACCTCGCCTCCCTCCCCAATGTCGAGCGCAAGGAACGGCTGGAGGCGTTGCTGCGCGACGCCCAGCCGCCGGTCCATGTGGCGGACCACGTGATCGGCGCGGGCGAAAGGCTGCTGCGCGAGATGTGCGGCGCGGGGCAGGAAGGGATCATCTCCAAGCGGATCGACGCCCCCTACCGCTCGGAGCGCGGCAAGGCCTGGGTGAAGGTGAAATGCACCAACCGCCAGGAATTCGCGATCGTCGGCTGGACCAAGAGCTCGGCGCGCAACCGGCCCTTCTCCTCGATCCTGCTGGCGCAGAACGAAGGCGGCAGGCTGGTGTACAAGGGCAAGGTCGGCACCGGCTTCGACACCGATGTGCTGGACGATCTCGCCGCCCGCTTCGCCCCGCTCGCCCGCGAAGCCGCGCCAGTGGAAGTGGAACGGGCCGAGGCGCGCGGCGTCACCTGGCTGGAACCGAAGCTGGTGGCGGAGATCGCCTTTGCCGAATTCACTGCCGACGGCCGGGTGCGCCATGGTAGCTTCATCGGGCTGCGTGCCGACAAACAGGCCGCCGAAGTGTCGCCCGAACAGCCGGAGGAGGCGCCCGTGGAACAGGAGCTGGTGGAGATCACCCATCGCAGCCGGGTGATCTTTCCCGAAAGCGGCCAGACCAAGGGCGACCTTGCGGACTATTACGCCGCCGCCGCGCCGCTGATGCTGCCCTTCATCGCCAGGCGCCCGGTCAGCCTGGTCCGCTGCCCGCAAGGCCGGGCGAAGAAATGCTTCTTCCAGAAGCACGATAGCGGCTCGTTCGGCCCGCATGTCCATCATGTGCCGATCCGGGAGAAGGACGGCGGAACTGAGGATTATCTGTATGTGGAGGATGCCGCGGGCATCCTCGCCTGCGTGCAGATGGGCACGATCGAGTTCCATGGCTGGGGCAGCCGAAGCGAGGACGTCGAGGCTCCCGACCGGATGATCTTCGACCTCGATCCGGACGTGGGCCTCGATTTCGGCGATGTGAAGCAGGCGGCGAAGGATATTCGCGATCGCCTGTCCGAACTCGGCCTCACCAGCTTTGCGCTGCTGTCCGGCGGCAAGGGCGTGCATGTGATCGTGCCGCTGACCCCCGGCCATTCGTGGGATGCGCACAAGGATTTCGCCAAGCGCTTCGCCGAAGCGCTCGCCCTGGCCGAACCCGAACGCTTCACCGCCACGATGAGCAAGGAGAAGCGCAAGGGGAAGATCTTCATCGACTGGCTGCGCAACCAGCGCGGATCGACCGCCGTCGTCCCCTATTCCGCCCGCGCCCGCACCGGCGCGCCGGTGGCCGTGCCGATTGCCTGGAACGAGCTGGACAAGATGAAGGACGCCCACCCCTTCTCGATCGCCGACGCGAAAAAGCTCCTCACCCGCGCCGGCAGCAAGCCCCTCGCCGGCTGGGGCTTCGCCGAGCAGGGCCTGCCGGACCTGTAGGCTCCCAATCCTCCCCCTTGGGGGAGGGGGGCCGTCCGCAGGACGGTGGAGGGGGCTCACCGGATCGCGCCGCGCCTGGGGAAAGCCCCCTCCGTCAGCCGCTGCGCGGCTGCCACCTTCCCCGGAGAGGGAGGATCAGAGGAATCCCTCAGAAATCGAATTGCGCCCTCATGCCGAAGGCATCGGCGCCGTAGCTGCGGCTTCCGTCGGCCGCGATCGCCGCGCCGTCGAATTGCAGCCGCGCATAATTGGCGATGAAGCGCGTATGCGCGGTCGGCGTCCAGGCCAGCGACACGCCGTAGCTGTCCTGCCTCCCGCCCGCGATCCCGGCATCGTCGAGATCGAGATAGTCATAGCGCAGGTTGAGCTGGAGCGCGCCGAAGCCGCCCTGGCCCAGCGGGTTTGCCGGCGTGGTCCGCTGGAAGATGCCGCCCTTGTAACCGCGGCTATCCCCTTTAGTGAGGAAATAGCCCAGTTCGGCATAGCCACCGAAGAAGGTCGGCTCGGGCAGCCCGCCCTCACGCCCGACATGCTGCCAGCGCGTCTCCCCGGTTACGTGGAACGGCCCGGTGATATAGGCGAATTCCAGCCCGTAGCCGCGCTCGTTCGCCGCATGGTCGATCTTGCCGGTGTCGACGAATTTGGTGTCGACCGTGTGGAGGAACGGCCTCGTGCCGTATCGCACGCTGGTTCCCCCATCGAGCTCGCGATAATGCGCCGAGGCGCCGAGATGGAGCTGCCCGCCGGCGAGCCGGGGCATGTAGACCGCCCGTGCATCGAAGCTGTGGCCGTTGTCCGTGCCGTCGAAGATACTGTCCAGATCGTCGAGGAAGGCCCCGCCCTGCATCATCACATCCCCCGTTGTGTAGGTCGCGCTCAAGCCCAGGCGGCGCTCATTGCCGAACGCGGTGTGGGCCGCCGCGCGCTCCATGAAGCTGGGGAACAGGTCGCTGGTCAGTTCCTCCAGCCCCCAGAAGGGCTTCTGGTTGCCCAGCGTGAGATTGAGCCGCTTCGAAGGGTCCCAGGTCAGGTAGGTGTCCGTCCAGGTGAAGGTGCCGCCGCTGAAATCGCCCTCGATCCGGAAGCCGAGATCGCCCGGCATCCTGCCGTCCACCCCGAGATAGAGGCGGCGCACTTCCGCATCGAAATCGAGCGCGCCCGGCGCTGCCGCCTCCACCCCGTCGCTCGCTTCGACCACGCCTGCATCGAGCTGGATGCGCCCGCGCGGCTTGAGGCTCCACCCGCCTTCTTCCGCCAGCGCGGGCGCGGCCCAGCCGAGCGAGGCCATCAGGGTCGGGAAGGCGAGATAAAGCGGCGATTTCCGGGAGATAGGAGACACGGAACGGGGCTTCCGATTCTTGTTATGACAATTGGATTGCTCATCTATGCCCCTATTGCGTCACTTAAGTGACAATCCTGTCGCACCCTTGCCGCTACGGCATGGCGGCGAATTGAACGCATGGTTGAAACCCCCTTCCAGCCGTGCCATCCCGGCCTGATCGTGGGAGGAAATATCGGTTTCCTCGCGCCGCGCAAACCTTTGAGGCCATTCTCGGAGAGCCGCCATGTCCATCTCGTTCAAGGATCGCGTTGCCATCGTCACCGGCGCAGGGGGCGGCCTGGGCCGATCCTACGCGCTGGAGCTGGCCCGGCGCGGGGCCAAGGTCGTCGTCAACGATCTGGGTGGCGCGCGTGACGGCACGGGCCATTCGGACGCAGCGCTGAAAGTGGTGGAGGAGATCGAGGCGGCCGGCGGGGAGGCCATGTCGAACGGGGCCTCCGTCACCGAATATGAGCAGATGGCCGAAATGGCGGCCAAGGCGAAGGAGAAGTGGGGCGGCGTCCACATCCTGATCAACAATGCCGGGGTGCTGCGCGACAAGAGCTTCGCCAAGATGGAACCCGCCGATTTCGAATTCGTGGTCAAGGTCCACCTGTTCGGCTCCGCCTACGCCACCAAGGCCTGCTGGGAGATCATGCGCGAACAGGCCTATGGCCGCGTCCTGATGACCACCAGTTCCAGCGGCCTGTTCGGCAATTTCGGCCAGGCCAATTACGGCGCGGCGAAGCTCGGCATCGCAGGCCTTGCCAAGACGCTTTATCTCGAAGGCGCGAAATACAACATCCGCGTCAACAGCCTCGCCCCCCTCGCAGCCACCCGCATGACGGAAGACATCATTCCCGAGGCGGCATCCGCCACCTTCGCACCCGAAAACGTGGTGCCGGCCGCGCTGTTCCTGGTCAGCGAGGATGCGCCGAACAACGTGATCGTGGGCGCCGGCGCGGGCGGCTACCACTCCGCCTGGGTGACGATGAACACCCCCGCCATTCTGCCCGAAGGCGAACGCACCGTGGAAGGCTTCGCCGCTCATTGGGACCGGATCTCGCGCCGCGAAGGCGATTTCGTACCCCAATCCGGCATGGAACAGACCCAGCGCGTGCTGGCGGAAATTCAGAAGGCTGCGGCGGGCGGATAGCCCACGTCCTCTCGACCAGCTCGGAAAGTCCGCCGGTTCAATCCCCGACGATCTTCACCAGCCGGCGCTCGATCGGGGCCAGCACTCCGGCCAGCTCGTGGCCGCGCTTGAGCACTTGGCCCTGCTCGCCGAACAGGGTCCACATGCCTTGCCTGTTGCGCAGTTCCGGGCGCTTTTCGATCCGTGTCTGCGGATATTCGGCGGTGCGGCGGAAGGCGGCGAAGACTGCGAAATCGCGTGTGAAATCCATGGCATAGTCGCGCCATTCACCCGCCGCGACCATTCGGCCGTAGAGATCGAGGATACGCTGCAGCTCGCCCCGGGCAAAGCCGACCTGCTGGGAAGGGCGCCCCGGAAAGCCTCCGGGAAAGGGCAGGATAGTCGATCCGGCGGAAGTCGACGCCATCAGCTATCCGTGTTGCCGCGCCCGCGCGCCCGGGCCACCTTCACCGGCGCGGGAGGTTCGGCCAGGGAACGGAGCGCCTCCAGTTCCGCCTTCATCTCGGCGAGCTGGGCTTCCAGCTGCTCGATCCGCTGTAGGCCGCCGCTGGGCTCGCAAGGCTCGTCGCACGGCGTGCCGTAGGGGATGAACTCGCGCAGCCAGGTCTCCGCAGGCAGCAGGGTGGAGCGGGCCTTGAGCCCGATCATCGTCGCGCCTTCGGGCACGTCCTCGGTCACCACCGCATTGGCGCCGACCCGCGCGCGTTCGCCCACCACGATCGGCCCGATGATCTGCGCACCGGAGCCGATGATCACGTTGTCGTGCAGCGTAGGGTGGCGCTTGCCACCCTTGCCATTGGTCGGGTTGGTCCCGCCCAGGGTGACGCATTGGTAGATGGTGACGTTGTCACCGATCTCCGCCGTCTCGCCGATCACGGTGAAGCCGTGGTCGATGAACAGGTTCTTCCCGATCCGCGCACCCGGGTGGATGTCGATCGCGGTGAGGAAGCGCGAGAAATGGTTCACCATCCGCGCCAGGAAATAGAGCCGGCCAGCGAACAGCCAATGGGCCACGCGGTGGAAGCCCAGCGCCCACACGCCCGGATAGAGCAGGATTTCCCAGCGCGAGCGTGGAGCGGGATCGCGCGCACGCACCGAGTCCAGATAATCGACCAGCCTTTGAAACATCGTGCCCCGATTCTTCCCTAAAAACAGGCTCAAAGCAAGCGAGGCTGCTCCGAACCCAAGGTCGCTTCCAGCGCCGCGCGCCAGATCGCCATGGTGGCAGCCTGCTTGCGCTCCAGGCTCAGCCGATCGATTGCCGCCACCAGCTTCTCCAGCCCCGCGAAACTGCGCTCGCAGCGCGGGACAAGATAGGCGGCCGCGCCCTCCCCCAGCACCAGCCCACGCTCCTCGGCCAGTGAAAGGATCAGTTGCGAGGCCATGTCGTCGTCCGGCGCGCCGATTTCAAGATGAAGCGCAGCGCCCAGGCGCGATTTGAGATCGGGCAAGGCGATGTTCCATCCTGCCGCGTTGCTCACCAGCAACAGCGGCGTTCCGCTCTCCTGCGCTCGATTCCAGCGATGGAACAGTTCGGTCTCGTCCAGCGTGTCTGCGCGATCGATCGCCTCGCCCTTACCCTCTCCCGCGAACCAACGGGCGATCAGGGACTTTCCGGAGCGCGGCGGGCCGGTCAGCACCGCCGTGCGGAACGGCCAGCTCTCGGGCGCGGCGAGCGCATCGAAGATCCGGGCATTGGCCGAACCGACGACGATCCGCGATGGGCCGGAGCCCGGCCCCCCGCGCAGTGGCAGGGCAATCTGGCTCATCGCCTATCTCGAGATCGAAAGCGCGCTGCTGCCCTGGGTCACGTTGAAGCCGCGCGCACGCAAGGCGGCCGCGAGAGCGCCCAGATCGCCGGAATAATTCACCCGCATCACTGAAACGCCGCCGATCGCGATGCTGCTGGTCGCCACGCCGCGCACGCCGGGCGTCGCACGGACGGCGGCAAGCACGGCGTCGACCGCCGCGGCATCGGGGGTGGAGAACTGCACGACATGGCTCGAAGCGGCCTGCGCGGTGGGACTGGGCGCGGGCGTGGTCTCGCTCGTCGTGGGCTGGCTGGTTACAGCAGTGGCGACCGCGTCCTCCGAGCTCGCGGCCTGCCGTTCGGCATTGATCAGCGCGGCGATCGCGGGATCGAGCGTCAAGCGGTCGGCCCGCAGAGTGGGATCGGGCCGCAGCAGCCCGGCATTGAGCGCGCGGGTATAGATCTCATCGAAACGGTTGCGCGCCTGCTCCAGCATGGCGGGCAGCGTATCCTCGTTCGGTGCGCGAAGGGTGAAGGTCTCCAGCGCTTCATTGTCCGGCCCGTAGCGCGCGGTGAAGGTGCCCGTTACCGACCCGCCCGGCCATTGCCGCTCCAGGCGAGCGACCGGGATCACCACATCCGCCGCGCCGAAGGCGTCGAGCACGTTGCGCCACCAGCTGCGGCTGCGCCGGCCGATCTGACCGTAATTGAGCAGCAGAGAATCCCCGCCCGCCCCACTCGGCCGGACATAGTCGATCGCACTCCCGCCCGCCTGGTATTCGGCCCAGACGCGCTGCCAGGGATTGCGGGTCTCATAGACCGTGAAGGTGCCCCCGGCATCGAGCACGGGAATCGTGAGCATCGGCGCGGAGCGGACGCGCGGCCCGCCCTCCGCCCCGCCGAGCAGCGCGCCGGCCCGGGCGCGGTCGAACACCACGCCCAGCTTGGCGATGTAACGGCGCGGGCCGATCTGCTCGCTTTCGATCACCACGGCGGACACCATGCCTTCGAGGTCCGAATCGCTGATCTTCGCCCCGCCGAGCTTTTCCCACGCCTTGCGCTGCGCCATCAGCCACCCGTTCTTGCGCGCATCGGCAGGATTGTTGCCGGTGGCGTTCACCTCGATGCCGTTCACGGTGATGTCGCTGCTGCTGGCGACCGGCGCGATTCCGCGGTCTCCCGCGACTTGAGCGATCAGGGCCTGCCCGGCGAGAATGGCCAGCCCGGCAGCCGCGAAGGCGGCGAGCCAGCCCGCCTGCCCCCAGGCGGGGAGGCGCAAAGTCGGGCGAAAGGTGGGGCTTGATGTCGTCATTGGGGGAAACCGCCGGCCTTTTGCCCAAAGGGACATGGAAATCCAAGCGGGAATGCGCCAAAGGCCTTTCGCATGACGTCCAACAACCCGCCTCCCAGTTCCTACACCTACGCACAGGCCGGCGTATCCATCGACGCCGGCAACGCGCTGGTCAAGGCCATCGGCCCACTGGTGAAGGCCACGGCGCGCCCCGGCGCGGATGCCGAACTGGGCGGCTTCGGCGGTTTCTTCGATCCGCGTGCCGCTGGTTACCAGGATCCGCTGCTGGTCGCCGCGAATGACGGTGTCGGCACCAAGGTGAAGCTGGCCATCGGCTATGACCGGCACGACGCGATCGGCGTCGATCTCGTGGCCATGTGTGTGAACGACCTCATCGTCCAGGGGGCGGAGCCGCTTTTCTTCCTCGACTATTTCGCCACCGGCAAGCTGGACAACGGCGTGGCCGAACGCGTGATCGCCGGGATCGCCGAAGGTTGCCGCATCGCCGGCTGTGCCCTGATCGGGGGCGAGACGGCCGAGATGCCGGGCATGTATGGCGACGGGGAATACGACCTCGCCGGTTTCTGTGTGGGCGCAGTCGAGCGTGGCCAGCAGATCACGGGTGAGAAGGTCGCGCCGGGCCACGTCCTGCTGGGCCTCGCCAGCTCCGGCGTCCATTCCAACGGCTATTCGCTGGTCCGCCGCCTGGCGGAAGACCTGGGCTGGCGGATGCGCGAGCCAGCCCCGTTCGACGAGCACCGGCTGCTGATCGATGCGCTGGTCGAACCGACGCGAATCTACGTCCAGAGCCTGCTGCCCTCGATCCGCTCGGGCAAGATCGACGCGCTGGCCCACATCACCGGCGGCGGGCTGCTGGAGAACATCCCGCGTGTGCTGCCCGAAGGGGCGCATGCCGTGGTGGAAGCCGACGCCTGGAAGCAGCCCAAGCTGATGAAGTTCCTGCAGAAGCAGGGCAATATCGAGCCGGGCGAGATGGCCCGCACCTTCAATTGCGGCGTCGGCATGGTCCTGGCGGTCTCGCCGGAGATGGTCAAGGACGTGAAGTCCGAGCTGGAGGAGCGCGGCGAGCTGGTGTTCAGGATCGGCGAAGTCATCGCCGGCCAGCGAGGCTGCACGGTGCGCGGCGCGAAGGGTAGCTGGAGCGCCGGGAAGAAGTGGGAAGCGCGGCACGACGCGTGAGGCATCGCGCGGGACCGCCGGATCGGAGAATCGATGGAAAAGGCCAGGATCGCCGTCCTCATTTCCGGCAGTGGGACGAACATGGCCGCGCTGCTCTATGCCAGCCGCCAGCCGGATGTTCCGTTCGAGATCGTGCTGGTGGCCAGCAACGATCCGCAAGCCGCGGGGCTCAGGCTGGCCGAAGCCGAAGGTGTCCCGACATTCTCCCTTTCGCACAAGGGCATGGACCGCGCCGCGCATGATCGCGCGATGGATGATGCGATCCGCCGGAGCGGCGCGGGCTATGTCGCACTGGCGGGTTATATGCGGGTGCTGGGGGAAGAGATGGTCCGGCGCTGGGAAGGCCGGATGCTGAACATCCACCCTGCTCTATTGCCGAAATACAAGGGCCTCGACACCCATGCCCGCACCCTGGAGGCTGGCGACAGCCACGCCGGCGCATCGGTCCACCTCGTCACCGGCGAGCTGGACGGAGGCGAAGTGCTGGGCCAGGTCAAGGTGGCGATCCTGCCGGGCGATACGCCCGAACTGCTCGCCAGGCGGGTGCTGATCGCAGAACACCAGCTCTATCCGCGGGTGCTCGGAAAATATGTCGGCCGCGCGTTCGATCCCGAATGGATCGTGCGGCAGGTGGGCAGGCTCGCCCTCGCCTTGCCGGAAACCGAAGCCAGGTCTTCGCACGGCAGCCCGGGATGGCGCGTCGGCGGGGAGAAGTCGGGCCGGTTCTTCGCCTATGTCTCGATCCGCCATCACGGGGACGAGGCGATCGCCCTGCTGGTCAAGACCTCGGGGCAGGACGAGATGGCCGCGCTCATCGATGCCGAACCGGAAATCTATTATCGTCCCGCCTATTGGGGCGCCTCGGGCTGGATCGCGATCCGGCTCGACCGCGAAGGGGTCGATTGGGATCACGTTGCGGAATGGCTGCGGCGGAGTTGGCGCTCCACCGCGCCCAAGCGGCTCACGAAGCTGCTGGACGCGGCGGACGAATTCTAGCGCCGGCCTTTAGTGCTTGCCCGGCTGCACTTCGCACGAAAGCTCTTTTTCGCCGGGAAGGGTCAGCAGGGTCTGATCCTCGTAGGTGTAAAGGGTCCCGTCGCCCGTGCCGGCAACAGCCTCGTATTTCTGCCCCAGCACGGCGCTTGACTGGCTGCGTTCGAACACCAGCCCCTTGCCGCCCGAAGTGATATACGCGATCGCGGGGTTGGTGCCCATATAGGTCACGCTGATCTGCCGGCCATCGCCATTGCAAGCGAGCAGGAACGGGCCGGAGGAAAAGCCCCCATCGTCCCTGTGTGCATCATTGGCGTTGGCGCTGCGCAGGGAACGGATATGCTCCGCATAGGCGCTCACCAGGCAATCACGCCGGCTGTCGGCCTTCTCGCATTGGCTTCGTGTCTGCTCCCACCGGCGGCCGGCTTCTGCCGAGCCGGACTTGCTCCGGACCAGCTTGAACAGGCGCGCCGCTTCCTGGTCCAGCGCGACAAGCCCGGGATCGGAACAGATGAGCGCAGCGGTCGCGTCGCCTTCCGGGGGAGTGGAGCAATCCACTGCCTGCGTCGCCACACCAGCCTTGGCCGCGGTCTCGCCGGCCTTGGCCGACTGGTCGTCGCTGCAACCTGCCGCGAGCCCGGCCATGATCGTCGTAAGGGCCGCGATGGCAAACGCCGAGCGAACCTTCATCTACAAATCCCTTTCTCGGGCGGAAAAGCTCTCCCAGAAGCGGGAGTCACGCCACAACGTGGCTGCGGCTGTCTTGGTTCCCACGCAGTTACTTTTTTTGAGATAAACAGAGTTTCCGTGCGTGGTTAAGCGGCTTCAGGCTTAAGCTTGGAGACGGAAAAAGGGCCGCCGGATTTCCCCGGCGGCCCTTTCCGACCTCGTCTATTCGATGGAGAGATCAGCCGACGATTTCTTTCGGTTCGAAGAAGAAATCGATCTCGATCCGGGCATTCTCGTCGCTGTCGGAACCGTGGACCGAATTGGCCTCGATGCTTTCCGCCAGCGCCTTGCGAATCGTGCCCTCGGCAGCCTCGGCCGGGTTGGTCGCGCCCATGATCTCACGGTTGCGCTTCACCGCGTCCTCGCCTTCCAGGACCTGCACCACCACCGGGCCGCTGATCATGAATTCGACCAGCTCACCGAAGAAGGGGCGTTCCTTGTGGACCGCGTAGAAGCCTTCCGCCTGCTCACGGCTCATCCGGATGCGCTTGGAAGCGACGACGCGCAGGCCGGCCTCCTCCAGCATCTTGGTGACCGCTCCGGTCAGATTGCGGCGCGTGGCGTCGGGCTTGATGATCGAAAAGGTGCGAGTGACCGCCATGATGCTTCCTCACGAAATTCGGGGTGAATGGGTGTTCTGTCGGATTTTGCGCGGCGCCCTAGCGCCCCCTGCCCTGCGGGGCAAGGCCGGTCTTCACGGCGGCGCACCGGCAATCGGGCCGCCAGCGAACATCGGAAACCCGATCGGAGATATTTCAACCGAATCTCACGGCCCTTCGCGCCATTTGCCGCCTTCCTGCTTCCAGAACCGCCGCTCGATTCCCTCGCGTTCGCCCAGCATCCGCCAGCAGGCCCTGGCCCCTGGCAATGCGGCTTCGCCGAACAGCAGGAAGGCGCGCTCGAACCCATGCCCTTCCTCGCGCCAGGCACCGTCCGCGAATGCGACATAACGCGCACCGTTTTCCGCTGCGCAGCCCGTGGAGAGCAGCACGGGCTGGCGATCGGCATGCGGTTCCCCCGCCTTGCCATTGGCCAGGAAGGCATCGGGCAGGCGCTCCCACAGGGCCTCCCCGATGCGGGAAAGCTCCGCATCGTCGGCCGAGACGACCAGCAGCCGCTTGCCTTCATTGCGCGTCGCCCGGGCGATCAGCGGGATCACCGCTTCGGCCGGATCCCGGCTGAGCTGGTAGAAATCGACGCGCATCTACACGGTTGCAGCGGGCACCGATCAGCCCTCGAGATTGTCGCGCACGAATCTGTCGAGCAGGCGCACTCCGAAGCCGGTGGCGCCCTTGTCCCAGTTCGTCCCGGGCTTGTCCGCCCATACCATGCCAGCGATGTCGAGATGGGCCCAGGGCGTGCCGTTCTCGATGAAGCGCTGGAGGAACTGCGCCGCGGTGATCGCGCCGCCCCAACGCGGGCCGACATTCTTCATGTCCGCGATCGGGCTGTCGATCAGCTTGTCGTAGGCCGGGCCCAGCGGCATCCGCCACAGCCGATCGCCGCTGGCCTTGCCCGCCGCGTCGAGCTTCGCGGCCAACGCATCGTCGTTCGAGAACATTCCCGCCTGCTCCTGGCCGAGCGAGATCATCATCGCGCCGGTAAGGGTGGCGAGGTCCACCACGGTGGCCGGCGCATATTCGCGCTGCACCCAGGTGAGCGCGTCGCACAGAACGAGGCGGCCTTCCGCATCGGTATTGATGACCTCGATCGTCTGGCCCGACATGGACGTGACCACGTCGCCAGGGCGCTGCGCATTCCCGTCGGGCATGTTCTCCACCAGGCCGCACACGCCCACGACATTGGCCTTCGCCTTGCGCCCGGCGAGCGCCAGCATCGCACCCGCCACCGCGCCGGCGCCGCCCATGTCCCACTTCATGTCTTCCATGCCCGCGGCGGGCTTGATCGAGATGCCACCGGTATCGAAGGTCACCCCCTTACCGACGAAGGCCGTCGGCTTCTCCCCCGCCTTGCCGCCATTCCACACCATCGCCAGCAGGCGCGGCTTGCGCGCCGAACCCTGCGCGACGCCGAGGAGCGCGCCCATGCCGAGCCGGGCCATCGCCGCCTCGTCCAGCACCACCACTTCCACCCCGGTGCCGTCAAGACGCGCCCGACAGCGGGCGACGAAGCTTTCGGGAAAGATCACATTGGCCGGCTCGGCCACCAACTCGCGTGTGAATTCCACGCCTTCGGCAACCGCCTGCTCGACGTCCCAGGCTGCCTGCGTTCCGGCAGGCGCGCCGATCACGACCGCCTCGATCAGGCTGCGCTTCTGATCGTCCTTCAGCCGGGTGCGATAGACATCGTGCCGCCAGCCCCGCAGGCGTAGGCCCAGAAGCAGCGCGGCCGCCTGCTCCGCCGTCAGCCTCGCATGCGAGAGATCGAGCGCCATCGACTGCTCCCCGGACGTCAGGAAGCGAGCGGCAAGCGCCCCGCCCGCCCGTTCGAGTGCGGCGGTGCGATCGGCCGCGGTGGGCCTGCCCGCTCCGGCCAGCGCAAGGCGGACGAGCGCCCCGTTCCGCTGGACGAAGCCTTCGAACACCTGCCCGGCCTTTCCGGAAAAACGGGCCACCGCGGCACCTTCCCGCAGCGGCGCCTCCAGATCGGCAGGGAGATCGTCTTCATTGACGACAAGGACGAGGAGGCGCGGAAGCGATCCGTCTGCGGCGTCGCGGAAAGTGAACTTCATGGAAACTCCGGTCGTGCTTATGTGCGGCGGATGGAATTGCAGGCAAGCCGCAAGTGATACGTGGCGTTGCAGTTAAGACCGGCCGGTGCGATAGGCAAGCCATGCTCCCGACCCCGCAGCATGTTGTGAAAGCCTTTCTCGCGCGCGTGCCCTCCCCGCTTTCGGGGGCTGGGTACCCGTCCGTCCGCCGTGCGACGCTTCGTTCCACCAGCGCCGCGATCGCCGCACTGGCGCTGGGCTGGGCGCTTCCCGGCTTTGCGCAGGACGATGGCGGGCCCGAGATCGCGGGCGACCAGACGAAGGAGCAGCGGGAGATCGCCTTCGAGGCGAACGAACTGCAATATGATTCCGACAACGACGTTGTCACCGCCGGCGGCAACGTCGTGATGCGCAGCGGCGGGGAATCGGTCCGCGCTGACAAGGTGAGCTGGGACCGGAAGTCGAACGTCATCACCGCCTTCGGCAATATCCGCTTCGTCGATAAGGATGGCAACGTCCTCTACACCGACACGCTGACCTTGACCGACGATCTCAAGCTCGGCGCAATGACGAACATGCTGCTCGCCCTGCGCGAAGGGGGCCGCCTGGCGGCCGCCCAGGGCCAGCGCGGGGAGGATGGCAACATCGTCCTCGACCATGCATCCTACTCCGCCTGCAGCGTGGAGGACGAACACGGCTGCCCCCGCACGCCGAGCTGGCGGATCCTGGCGCAGCGCGTGGTCTACGATCCCGACGAGAAGCGCGTGCGCTTCCGGGGGGCGCGGCTGGAGCTGTTCGGCCTGCAGCTCATCCCCCTGCCCGGCCTGGTGGTCACCACCGACGGGCGCGCGATCTCGGGGCTCACGATCCCCAACCTGCGGATATCCCCTTCCAACGGGGTCGAGATCAGCGATGGGTATTACCTCCGGCTGGCCGACAATCAGGACATCAACGTCACCGGCTATGTCTATACCGAAGCACCGCCGATGGTGTCCGCGCAATATCGCGCGCTGACCAGCAACGGCGCATTCCAGATCACCGGCTATGCCACGCGCAGCGCGCGCATTCCGATCGGCCCTTCCTCGGATGCGGAACAGCAACAGCAGGACTGGCGCGGCTATTTCTTCGCCAATGGCAGGTTCCAGCTCTCGCCCGAATGGAGCATCACCGCATCCGCCCGGATGGCGAGCGACCGCACCTTCCTGCGCCGCTACGACATCAGCCGCGACGACCGGCTGCGCTCCACCTTCGACATCGAGCGGATCGACGACAATTCCTACCTCTCGATCGCCGGCTGGGCGACGCAGACCCTGCGGGTCGACGATCCGCAGGGCCAGGTCCCTCTCGCCTTGCCGGTGATCGATTATCGCCGCCGGCTGGGCGATCCGCTGCTCGGCGGCAATGTGGAACTCCAGCTCAACAGCCTGGCCATCACTCGCACCGACGGGCAGGACACGCAGCGCGCCTTCGCCGGGGCGAAATGGGACATGCGCCGCATCACCGCCTGGGGCCAGGAAGTGACGCTGACCGCGCTGGTGCGGGGCGACATCTATCATTCGGACGAGAACGAGCTGACCTCGACCGAACGGTATCGCGGCACCCCCGGCTGGCAGACGCGGGGCGTGGCGATCGGCGCGATCGACGTGAAATGGCCCTTCGTGGGCGAATTTCTCGGCGGGACCCAGGTGATCACCCCGCGTGTGCAGGTGGTGGCGAGCCCTTCGATCAAGAACCTGGACATCCCGAACGAGGATGCGCGCGCGATCGACCTGGAGGACAGCAACCTCTTCGCGCTCAATCGCTTCCCCGGCTACGACCGGATCGAGGACGGGGTGCGCTTCACCTACGGCTTCGACTGGCAATATTCCCGCCCCGGCCTGCGGATAAAGACCACGGTGGGCCAGTCCTACCGCCTCACCACCGATGCCACTCTGCTGCCGGACGGAACCGGGCTGAGCGATCGCGTGTCCGACTTCGTCGGGCGGACCGAGGTGCGCTACCGCGATTTCCTCAAGCTCACTCACCGCTTCCGGCTCGACAAGGATAGCCTGGCGGTGCGCCGCAACGAGTTCGACGCGGCGATCGGAACCAACAAGACCTATCTCGAAGTCGGCTATCTGCGGCTCAACCGCGATATCGCGGAAGACCTGGAAGACTTGCAGGATCGGGAGGAATTGCGCGTCGCCGGGCGAGTGGCCTTCGCGAAATACTGGTCCGTGTTCGGCGCCGCCGTGATCAACCTGACCGATCGGGAAGAGGACCCCACCCTGACTTCCGACGGCTTCGAGCCACTCCGCACCCGCCTGGGTGTCGCTTATTCGGACGACTGCCTGGAACTCGGCGTCACCTGGCGGCGCGACTATGTGGCGAGCGGCGACGCGCAGCTCGGCAACACCTTCCAGATCCATTTCGCGTTGAAGAATCTGGGCTTCTGACCGCCTCGCGGAACGGCCCTCGGCAAGCAAGTTGGCAGCACCGTGCAAAAACGCTATCCGCGCGGATCGCGGCTTTTCGGCGCTCAGCGTTGGTTAAGCCGCTGAAGGCCAACCGGGGCCGATTTTCGGGAGGGCGCACCACGCGCCGCTGACAGGAACTAACGAGTGATCACGACGGTCAAGAAACTGTTGAATCCGGGACGCGGCTTGATAATCGCCGCTCTCCTGACGGGTGCCGCGCTGACCGGTTTCGGCGCGTTGCGCGCGCAAACCGAAACCTCGGAAGCGGACGATCCGTTCAACCTTCCCGAATCGATCACCCTGCTCGGGAAGCAGGACCCCAATATCCGCAAGGCGACGGCGGTGGTGAACGGCTACGTCATCACCGGAACCGATATCGACCAGCGGGTCGCGCTGGTGCTGGATGCGAACAACAGCAAGGTTTCCGACGAGGAACTGCAGCGCCTCCGGCTCCAGGTGCTGCGCAACCTGATCGACGAGACACTGCAGATCCAGGCGGCCAAGGCCCAGGACATCGAGGTCAGCAGGGACGAGATCAACCAGAGCTACGAACGCGTCGCGACCCAGAATTTCGGCGAGAACGTGAAGGGTCTGGATGCTTATCTGGCCAAGATCGGCTCCTCGCCCAATTCGCTCAAGCGCCAGATCGAAGGCGAGCTCGCCTGGCAGCGCCTGCTGGCGCGCAACGTCCAGCCTTTCGTCAACGTTTCGGAAGAGGAGGTCAACGAACTCCTCCAGCGACTCAAGGCCTCGAAGGGCACCGAGGAATATCGGCTGGGCGAAATCTATCTCGCCTCGACGCCGGAGAACGAGCAGGCAGTCTCCGAAAATGCCCGCAAGATCATCCAGCAGCTGCAGCAGGGCGGCAGCTTCGTGGCCTATGCGCGCCAGTTCTCCCAGGCTTCCACCGCGGCCGTGGGCGGCGATCTGGGCTGGATTCGCTTGCCTCAGCTCCCCACCGAACTGGCCAATGTGGCGCGCGAGATGCAGCCTGGCCAGCTTGTCGGCCCGGTGAAGATTTCCGGCGGCTTCTCCATCCTCTACCTGATCGACAAGCGCCAGGTGCTGACCGCCGATCCGCGTGACGCGGTGCTCAGCCTCAAGCAGATCTCGATCACCTTTCCCAAGGGGATCACGGAAGCCGCGGCGAAGAAGCGCCTCGACGAGTTCACCACCGGCGTGCAGCAGATGCGCGGCTGCGGCGATGCAGACCGTGCTGCGAGCGCCCTGGGCGCGGACGTGGTCTCCAACGACCAGATCGCAGCCCGCGCCTTGCCCCAGGCGCTGCAGGACATGCTGCTGCAGCTCTCAATCGGCCAGACCACCCCGCCCTTCGGCTCGCTGGACGAAGGCGTGCGCGTGCTGATGCTGTGCGGGCGCGACGATCCCAAGAGCGATTCCGGCCCGAGCTTCGACCAGCTTATGAACCAGCTCGAGAACGACCGCGTGAACAAGCGCGCACAGCGCTATCTGCGCGACCTGCGCCGCGACGCGATCATCGAGTATAACTAGGCTCGGATGAGCGCGCTCGCGGCTTCGCTCGGCGATCCTGCCGGGATCGGGCCCGAGCTTCTCTGCGAAGCCTGGGTCCGCCGCGCTGAAGCGGGGCTTCCGCCTTTCTTCGCCGTGGGCGGGCGCGGGCTGCTGGAAGCAGCCGCCGCCTTGCGGGGCATCTCGGTGCCCATCGCAGCGATCTCCGACCCGGAGGAGGCCACCGCCGCCTTCCCGGAAGCCTTGCCGGTCTGGGGAGATGAGGATGGCGACTATGCGCCCGGCGCCCCGAATCGCAACGGCGCGACCCTCGCCCTCGCCTCGCTGACTGCCGCGACGGCGCTGGCGGTAGAAGGGCGCGCGGCAGGGCTCGTCACCGGCCCGATCGCCAAGGCCTTGCTTGCGCAAGTGGGCTTCGCTTTTCCCGGCCAGACCGAATTCGTAGCCGATGCCTGTGGGATCGCCGCGGAGGATGCGGTGATGATGCTGGCCGGGCCGCGACTGAAGACCGTGCCGATGACGGTGCATTGCGCTCTGGCCGAGGTTCCGGGCCGGCTCTCCTTTGACCTCATCCGCGCACGCAGCCGCATCGTTGCCGAGGGTATGCGCCGTGATTTCGGGATCGAGCACCCGCGCATCGCCATCGCGGCGCTCAATCCCCATGCCGGCGAAGGGGGCAAATTCGGGGATGAGGAAGCGCGGATCATCGCCCCGGCGATCGAGGCCCTGCGCGCCGCGGGAATCGATGCCACCGGCCCCCATCCGGCGGACGCGCTGTTCGCACCCCATGCACGCGGCGGGTATGACGTCGCCATCTGCATGTATCACGATCAGGCGTTGATCCCGCTCAAGGCGCTGGATTTCGATGCCGGCGTCAATATGACGCTGGGCCTGCCGATCATCCGTACCTCGCCCGATCACGGCACCGCCTTCGCCATCGCAGGGCAGCGCAAGGCCGACCCCGGCGCGACCATCGCCGCGATCCGCATGGCGGGAGAAGCAGCCGCGCGCCGGGCAGCGGCGCGATGACCCTGCCGCCTTTGCGCGAGGTGATCGCCGCGCACGGGCTGAGCGCGTCGAAGTCGCTCGGCCAGAACTTCCTGTTCGACGAGCAATTGCTCGATCGAATCGCGGCGATCCCCGGTGATCTGACAGGGCGGCAGGTGCTGGAAGTGGGCCCGGGCCCCGGCGGGCTGACCCGCGCCCTGCTGCGTGCCGGGGCGAAAGTGACGGCGATCGAGATGGACCGGCGCTGCCTTCCCCCCCTGGCCGAGCTCGCCCAGGCCTTCCCCGGCCGGCTGACGGTGATCGAAGGCGATGCGACGAAGATAGACTCCGCCGCCCTGTTCGAGGGGGCATATGACGTGGTGGCCAACCTGCCCTATAATGTGGGCACTGCCCTCCTCGTCGGGTGGCTCTCGGGCGAAGGCTGGCCGCCGCAATGGCGCTCGCTCACCCTCATGTTCCAGCTCGAAGTGGCGCAGCGGATCGTGGCTCGGCCGGGCAACGGGGACTATGGCAGGCTGGCCGTGCTGGCCCAGTGGCGCAGCAGTGCCAGGTTGGCGATGAAGGTCCATCGCAGCGCTTTCACCCCGCCGCCCAAGGTGATGAGCGCGATCGTCCATCTCGAACCCCGCGCCATGCCCGAAGGCGTTTCCGCGAGGATGCTGGAGCGGGTGACCGAAGCCGCTTTCGGCCAGCGCCGCAAGATGCTGCGCCAGAGCCTCAAGGGATTGCCGGGCGCGGTCGAGGCGCTGGAAAGGATCGGCATCGACCCGCAACGCCGCGCCGAGACCCTGGAGATCGATGATTTCGTCCGCCTGGCGCGCGAGTTGGGGCCATTTTGACTACATCGTCATTGCGAGCGAAGCGAAGCAATCCAGGGCGACACGCGGGGCTCTGGATTGCTTCGCTTCGCTCGCAATGACGATTTGCTCCTCCCAGAAACAAGACACTCCCGTTCGTCTCGAATGGGAAGGTATCTCGTCAGGCGCCCTTCTTCCTGCGCCGCCATGCGTGGAGCAGCGGTTCGGTGTAGCCGCTGGGCTGAGCCGTCCCTTCGAGCACCAGATCACAGGCCGCGCGGAAGGCGAAGCTTGCGTCCCAATTCCCCGCCATCGGCGCATAGGCGGGATCGCCCGAATTCTGGGCGTCCACCCACGCGGCCATACGCTTGAGCGAATCCATCACCTGGTCCCGCGTGCATACGCCGTGCAGCAGCCAGTTCGCCATATGCTGGCTGGAGATGCGCAAGGTGGCCCGATCCTCCATCAGCCCCACATCGTTGATGTCGGGCACCTTGGAGCAGCCGATCCCCTGGTCGATCCAGCGCACGACATAGCCGAGCAGGCCCTGGGCGTTGTTGTCCAGTTCCTCGCGGATTTCCTCCTCGCTCCAATTCGTGCCCGGGGCGAGCGGGATGGAGAGCAGCGCGTCGAGCCCCGGTGCCGGGTCGAGTTCCTTCTGCGCCGCGAACACGTCAAGCCGGTGGTAATGCAACGCGTGGAGCGTGGCTGCGGTGGGTGAAGGCACCCAGGCCGTGTTCGCCCCCGCTTTCAGATGGCCGATCTTCTCCGCCATCATCGCCCCCATCCGGTCAGGCGCAGCCCACATGCCCTTGCCGATCTGCGCCTTGCCCGAAAGCCCGCAGGCCAGCCCGATGGCGACATTGCGCTTCTCATAGGCGTCGAGCCAGGCGGCGCCCTTCATCTCCGCCTTGCGGATCATCGGCCCGGCCTGCATCGAGGTGTGGATTTCGTCCCCCGTGCGGTCGAGGAAGCCGGTGTTGATGAACACGATCCGGTCCTTCACCGCGTGGATGCAGGCGGCCAGATTGGCGCTGGTGCGTCGTTCCTCGTCCATCAGGCCGACCTTGATCGTGTGCCGCGCCAGGCCGAGCAGGTCTTCCACCGCATCGAACAGGTCGTTGGTGAAGGCACATTCCGCCGGCCCGTGCTGCTTGGGCTTCACGATGTAGATGCTGCCCGTGCGGCTGTTGGGCCAACGCGCCTTGCCCGCAACGTCCAGCGCGCCGACTGCGCTGGTGACCGCCGCATCCATGATCCCTTCCGGGATTTCGGAACCGTCGGGCAGCAGGATCGCCGGGTTGGTCATCAGATGGCCGACATTGCGCACGAACAGCAGGCTGCGGCCCTTGAGGCGGAGCTTCTCTCCGCCGTCGCGCTGGACCTCGACATCGTCGGCCAGATGCCGCGTGATCGTCTTCCCACCCTTCTCGAAAGTGTCGGTCAAGTCGCCGCGGATCACGCCCAGCCAGTTGCGATAGGCGGCAAGCTTGTCCTCAGCGTCGACCGCGGCGATGGAATCCTCCAGATCGACGATCGTGGTCAGCGCCGCTTCCAGCCGGATGTCGGCGATATGGGCCTTGTCCGTTTTCCCCACAGGATGGTCGGGATCGAAGACGATCTCGATCATCAGCCCGTTGTTGCGGAACATTCTGCCGCGCGCGGTCTCGCCCACGTCCTGCGTCACGTCGGCCAGCGGGATCACGGGATCGTCACCCTCGATATCGGCCCAGCTTCCCCGGAACAGCGGCAGCGCCTCGTCCAGGAAGCGGCGCCCCGCGGCGATCACCGCCGCGCCCCGCTCGGGATCGTAGCCCGGCCCGCGGGCGGGCGGCGCGTCCAGCGCATCGGTGCCGTAGAGCGCGTCGTAAAGGCTGCCCCAGCGCGCATTGGCGGCGTTGAGCAGGAAACGGGCATTGAGTGCAGGGACGACGAGCTGCGGCCCGGCCATCCGCGCGATCTCGTCATCCACGTTCCGGGTGCCGATAGTGAACGGCTCGGGCTCGGGCACGAGATAGCCGATCTCCTGCAGGAACAGGCGATAGGCGGCCGCGTCCCACGGCTTGCCGCGCCATTCGCGGTGCCAGGCATCGATCCGCGCCTGCAGATCATCCCGAATGGCGAGCAATTCGCGGTTGCGCGGCACGAAGCAGGCGCAGATCGCAGCAAAACCCTGCCAGAACCCATCGGCATCGCGGCCCAGCGGGGCAAGAATCTCCTGCTCCACGAAATCCGCCAGCGCCGCATCCACCTGCAATCCGAACCGTTCAACCCGATCGGCCATATATCCTCGACTCCCGTTGCGGCGCCCGGCCCGTCATCCGCCGATCGCCTTGCCGCGCGAGTTTAGGCAGGCCGGACGGATAGTTCCACCACCCATGCGTGGCGGGGGTTGGAGAGCGTCTCGCGGCGGGCTAGGAATGGCCCTTCATGCAACAGGGCATTTCCGCTGCTGCCTCCAGGCTTGCCGGGGCGATCGATCCCGATGCGATGCTTGCGCATACGGAGCGATGGAGCGCGATCAACAGCGGCACCGGCAACCTGGCCGGCCTCTCCGCCATGGCGGAGGAACTGGCGGACGCCTTCTCCGCCCTGCCGGGGGAAATCTCGTTGGAAGAACCAGCCCCGGTCACCGTGATCGCTCCGGATGGGCGGGAAACAGCGCAGGAGCATGGCCGCCATTTGGTGCTGCGCGTGCGGCCGGATGCGGAGCGGCGCTTCCTGCTCACCGGCCATATGGACACGGTCTATCCCCCTGACCATCCCTTCCAGCAGGTAACGCGGATCGATGCGGACATGCTGAACGGCCCGGGCACGGCCGACATGAAGGGCGGCATCGCCGTGATCCTCGCCGCGCTCCAAGTGTTCGAAGGCACCGGTGCGGCGCAAGGCGTCGGCTACGACGTGATGATCAACTCGGACGAGGAGACGGGATCGCTGTCCTCCGCGCCGCTGATCGCGCGCTTGGCACAAGGCAAACACGCCGCCCTGACCTACGAACCTTCCGCCCTGCCCGACGGCACGCTGGCGCATGCACGGGGCGGCAGCGGGAACTACAGCCTCATCGTCACCGGCCGTTCGGCCCATGCGGGGCGCAACCCGCACGATGGGCGCAACGCGATCGTCGCCGCAGCCGCGCTGGCAATCGCGCTCAAGGGGCTGGAGCACGAAGCGCTCAGCGTGAATCCCGCCAGGATCGAGGGCGGCAGCGCCAACAATGTCGTGCCCGACCATGCGGTGCTGCGCTTCAACATCCGCCCCAAAAACACCGAGGCCGCCCGGGATTTCACCGGCAGTCTCGAACGCCTGATCGCGCGGATCACGGCAGAGCACGAGGTGTCCGTCTCCTGCCATGGGGGCATCAGCCGCCCGCCCAAGCCGGTGGACCCCGCGGCCGCCCGCCTCTTCGGCCTGGTGCAGTCCTGCTGCAAGGAACTGGGCCAGCATTTCGCATGGCGCGACAGTGGCGGAGTATGCGACGGCAATAACATCGCCGCTTGCGGCGTGCCTGTGGTGGACACGATGGGCGTGCGCGGCGGCGCGATCCATTCCCAGGATGAATTCCTGATCGTGCCCTCGCTGGCCGAGCGGGCGGCGCTATCCGCCCTCGTCCTGCACCGGCTTGCCAGTGGAGCTTCGCTGTGACCTTCCGTATCCGCGCCGCAAGGGCGGCCGATCTCGAACCGCTTTACCAGATGGCCAAGCTGACCGGCGGGGGCTTCACCAACCTGCCGCCCGACCGCGCCGCGCTCTCCCGCAAGCTCGAACGGGCCGAAGCCGCCTTCACGCGTGAGGAAGGCGCGCTGGAGGACGAGGTGTTCGTGCTGGTGCTGGAGAATGTCGGCACGCGCGAGGTGCGCGGCACCTGCCAGCTCTTCACTCACGTCGGGCAGCTTTGGCCGTTCTATTCCTACCGCCTGACCACGTTGACCCAGCATTCGCAGGAACTGGATCGCACGGTGCGGGCCGAGCTCCTCAGCCTGGTCACCGATCTCGAAGGGTCGAGCGAGGTGGGCGGGCTGTTCCTGCACCCCAACGAGCGCGCGGGCGGGCTCGGCATGCTGCTGGCGCGCAGCCGCTATCTCTTCATCGCCATGCACCGGCCGCGCTTCGCCGACCGCATCCTGGCCGAATTGCGCGGCATCATCGACGAACGCGGCGGCTCTCCCTTCTGGGATGGGGTCGCGGGCCGTTTCTTCGGGATGAGCTTCCAGGAAGCGGATTATTTCAACGCGATCAACGGCAACCAGTTCATCGCCGACCTGATGCCCAAGCACCCAGTCTATATCGCCATGCTGAGCGAGGATGCGCGCAACGCGATCGGCGTGCCTCATCCCGGCGGCCGGGCGGCGATGCGGATGCTCGAGAACGAAGGCTTCCACTATGAAGGCTATGTCGACATCTTCGATGGCGGCCCGACGATGACGGCACGCACCGACAAGGTCGAAACGGTGCAGCGATCGCGGCACGCCACTGTGGTTTCCACCGAGAGCGAGGAAGGCGAGCAGGCGCTGATCGCCACGGGCCACCTCGCCACGTTCCGCTGCTGCTACGGCGCCCGTGCCGAGGTGGAAGGCGGGATAGCGATCGATTCCCGCACGGCGGACATCCTCGACGTGAAACCCGGCGACACGGTGTGGAGCGTCGCGCGATGAGCGGGACATCGGGGCTGGTCGAGATCAATTTCGACGGGATCGTGGGCCCGACGCATAATTATGCGGGGCTGAGCCTCGGCAATCTTGCTGCCACTGCCCATGCGGGGGACATATCCTATCCCCGCGCAGCCGCCCTGCAGGGTATCGGCAAGATGCGCGCCAACATGGCGCTGGGGGTGACACAAGGCTTCTTCGTGCCTCTGCCGCGCCCCAACCAGCGCTTCCTCGACGCGATCGTGGTGGACGAGACCACCGACAGGCGGCTGATCGCCGCGGCTTGGTCCGCTTCCTCGATGTGGACGGCCAATGCCGCCACCGTCTCCCCCGCGCCCGACACGGCGGACGGACGCTGCCATCTCACCGTCGCCAATCTCGTCACCATGGCGCATCGTTTCCAGGAATGGCAGGACACGACGCGCCAACTCCACACCGCCTTCGCGGACCAGACGCATTTCCGCATCCACCGCGCCGTGATGCCGAGCTTCGGTGACGAAGGCGCGGCGAACCACATGCGCCTCACCTCCAGCCACGAGGCGCCGGGGCTCGAAATCTTTGTCTACGGGCGCAGCGGCGGGGCCTTCCCCGCCCGCCAGCACGAGCAGGCGAGCCGGATCGTCGCCCGCAAGCATGGGCTCGATCCCAGCCGCGTGTTGTTCGTCGAACAGAACCCCGAGGCGATCGCGGCCGGCGCGTTCCACAACGATGTGGTCGCCGTCGCCAACGAACGGGTGCTGTTCGCCCATGAACGGGCCTTCATCGATCCGGAAGGCACTTACGACGCAATCCGCGACAGGATGTCCGACGCCGAGATCATCGTCGTGCCCGATGCCGAGGTGAGCCTTGCCGAAGCGATCCGCACCTATCTGTTCAACGCCCAGCTCGTCACCCAGCCTTCCGGCGAGATGGCGCTGGTGATCCCCACGGAAGCCTGGGAAAGCAACCCGGTGCGCCGCTGGCTTGATGGGATGCTGGCCGGGAACGGGCCGATCCGCCGGATCGTGCCGGTGGATGTGCGGCAGAGCATGGCCAATGGCGGAGGGCCCGCCTGCCTCAGGCTGCGCGTGGTCGCCGATCCGGCCACGGTCGATCAGCGCTTCCTGCTCGACGAAGGAAAGGCGGACCTCTTGGGACGCGTGATCGCCGAATACTGGCCCGAACAGATCGACCCGCTGGACATCGGTCGGGAAAGCCTCATTCGTACCGTGGTCAACGCGCGCAACCGGCTGATCGAGGCACTCGACCTCGCTGTCCTGGCATGAGGGAAGAGCATTTCCTGTCGGCTACCTTTACAAATCAACTCCTCGCCGACCGGCATCTTGCGCGAGAACCCGTGTCTGGCACGATCATTGCTCTTCGCCTGCCAACGCGTGTTAACGACTAGGGAACCATGATGCTGGGAAAGATCGCGCGGCTTTTTACCATCAAGACCAGGGTCGAGGCTTTCGTGATCATCTACGCGCTGGCCCTGGGCGCAGTGGAGCGCGGCAGCGTCTATCTCACCCAGTTCCCCGGCTTCGGCGGCAAGCTGCTGTTCCTCGCCTGCACCGGCGCGGTGTTCATGGCCGGCGCCAAGATCCTCGACTGCCTGAAATACGAGAACGAACGAAGGGCGGGACGCGAACAGGAAACGGGCTCCTGACGGAGCGCGGATCGTCCGGGAAGAAAGGAAGTGGGGCGTTTCTGTTGCAAGGCACGCCCCGGGCCCCTGGTATCCGCTTCTGTTGCCCGGTGGGTCCAACCGCGCTCTTAGCTTTGTAATGTCAGGCCGTTAGGCCGTCAGGTTACGCAGCGAGAGCGAGTGCTTCATTGTCATTGGCACTTGTGTGTTTTGAGCCTTTAACGGGTTACTCAGCCCGGGCGAAAACACTGTTTTTCAACACACGTCGATCCTGGTTCGGCCCCGTCATAAGCCCCGCCGGAACGAGGCCGGAGCGAGGATTGTGGTGGAGCCGCCGGGTACTGCCCCCGGGTCCGCTGTGCCTATTGCACAGTGCAGTTTATCACCATAGCCGGCCGAAACCGGCAGGACCGATATAGGGCCTTGTCATCAAAAGAGAAGGGGCGACCGTCGCCGGCCGCCCCTCGCTCGTTTCCGCTTGTCGCGGCAGGGATCACGTCCCGCTCGCGCCTTCCTCGGCATCGGCCTTGTCTTCCAGGCGGTCCGCAACGGCTTCGGCCTGGTCCTTCTGGGCTTCCAGAGCCTGCTCCTGCGCCTCGGAAGTCGCCTGATCGGCCGCCGCATCCAGCTGATCGGCAGTGTTCTCCATCGCGTCGGCCTGGGCTTCGGTCTGCGTTTCCGCGCCCGAGCCGCATGCCGCCAGGGCGATCGATGCCGCGGCCAGAGTGATGATCGAAATCTTACGCATACTCGTCCCCATGGTTTCGCCCGAGTCCGGGCCGTCGTGTATCGCCTCGACAAGGCGTCACGGACAGGAAGCCATGGGGACTGGATTCGTTCCCATTCCGTTTCAGGGTTTCTTCAGCGCATCGCGGATTTCGGTCAGGAGATCGATCTCCGTCGGCCCCGCCGGTGCTTCCTTGGCCTTGATCAGGCGATTCGCCGTGCGGACCAGCAGGAAGATGATGAAGGCCAGGATCAGGAAGTTGATCACCTTGCTGATGAAAGCCCCGTAACCGAACATCGCCGCCCCTGCTTCTTTCAGCGCGGCATAGTCCGTGAGCGGGCCGGTATAGCCTTCGGGCACGCTCAAGAGGATGAAATGGTTGGAAAAGTCCACGCCACCGAACAATGCGCCGATGACGGGCATGATGAGATCATCCGTGAGGGAGGAAACGATCGTCGAGAAGGCCGCGCCGATAATCACCGCGACCGCCAGGTCCAACACGTTGCCCTTGGCGATGAACTCTTTGAATTCCTTGAACATGTGCATTCTGCTCCCGGCTGGCTGCCTTAGGGGATGCGACCCTGCCACGGTCCATGCCGCGTCACAAGCCGCAGGCAGGATGCGGCTCCTTGAAAGCGCTCCGCACCGTGCTATCTATGCAATACAGCAGGCCGCCGCCGCCGCGGACGGCGAAAGAGGGATGAATAGGATGACCAGCTCGTTTCCTGCCCGCATCGCGCGTTTCGCCGTCATCGCCTTCGCGGCGCTGGGCCTCGCCTCTTGCGGCATCAACAGCGTGCCGACCAAGGAAGAGGCGGCCAAGGCCAAGTGGGCCGACGTGCAGAGCGCCTATCAGCGCCGGGCGGACCTCGTTCCCAACCTGGTCTCCTCGGTCAATGCGGCCGCTTCGTCCGAGACGCAGATCCTCACCAACGTGACCGAGGCCCGCGCCCGCGCCACCTCGATCAACATCACCACCGACGATCTTTCCAATCCGGAGGAATTCAAGAAATTCCAGGATGCGCAGAACCAGCTGACCCAGGCGCTGGGCCAGCTGCGCACGGTGGTGGAGAACTATCCGCAGCTCCAGAGCCAGGCCCGCTTCGCCGATCTGATGACCGCGCTGGAAGGCACGGAGAACCGCATCAACACCGCGCGCGACCGCTATAACGAGGCAGTGCGCGATTATAACACCACCATCCGCACCTTCCCGGACATCATCGGGGCCAAGCTGATCCACGGCGCCAAGCCGATGCAGCCTTTCGAAGCGAGCGAGACCGCACAGACCGCGCCTTCGGTCGATTTCGGCACTATGGGAGCGGATGGCACGGCGCCCGCGGCCAACGACAACAGCGCGACCACGCAGACGCCGGCCGCGGCCGCCAACTGATCGGACCGCATGGATGCGCCTCCTGCGCCTGATCTGGCTGGTCCTCGCCAGCCTGGCCGCCTTCGGCGCGGTCTCCGCCTCGGCCGCGCTCCCGGCGCGGCCGGAAGGGCCGATCCTCGATGCGGCGAACATCATCGCCCCGGCGGATGAAGCCGCGCTCGATGCCAAGCTGCGCGCCTATGACCGGGCCACCGGCCGGGCGATCATCGTGGCCACCGTGCCCTCGCTCGATGGGCAGGATATCGTGAGCTATGCGCAGGAGCTGGCAGAGAGCTGGGGCATCGGCGGCCAGGAATCGGAGAACGGCGTGCTGCTGCTCGTCGCGCCCGCCGAACGCGAATTGCGGATCGCCACTGCGCGCGGGGTGCAGGAACGGCTGACCGACATCATGTCGGGCCGCATCATTCGCGACGTGATCGTGCCCCGCTTCAAGCAGGACGATTATTCGGGCGGAATCGTGGCCGGCGTGGATGCGATCATCCAGCAGCTCGACATGGACCCGGCGCAGGCGAAGGCGATCGAGGAAGCGGAGAAGGCCCGCCAGGCCCAGCAGGATGGCGGCAGCGCCCATATCGGCAGCGCGATCTTCTGGATCGTGATGATCGTGTTCTTCATCTTCCTGTTCGGCGGGGGCGGCGGCGGGCGGCGCTATCGCCGCGGCGGCGTGGGCAGCGCGGTGGGCAACATCGTGCTGTGGGAAGCACTCAACGCGGCCTCGCGAGGCGGCCGGAGCTCGGGCGGCGGATTCGGCGGCTTTGGGGGAGGAAGCGGCGGAGGTGGTGGCTTCGGCGGATTCGGCGGCGGGGGCGGCGGCTTCAATGGCGGCGGCGCCTCCGGGAGCTGGTAGGCATGGCGCAGCCGCTCTATCTCGGCGAGGAGGAACACCGCCTGGTCAGCGACGCGGTGTCCGCGGCCGAGGCGCATACATCGGGCGAGATCGTCACCGTCATCGCCGAACGGTCCGATGGTTATACCGACATCGCGCTCGCCTGGTCGATCCTGGTGGCTTTCACCGCCCTCGCCGTGGTCGCCGCGATCCCGGATTTCTATCTCGGCCTGGTCGAGCGCGTGTTCGACCTGTGGGGCCACCGATGGACCGAGCGGGAGGTGCTCACGCTGGCGCTGGGCATCGGGGTGGTGAAATTCATCTCGATGATGCTGCTCCAGCTCATCCGGCCGCTGAAGTTCTTCCTCATCCCCGGCCCGATCAAGACCCGGCGCGTGCACGAGCGGGCGACCGGCTTCTTCCGGGTGGGAGCCGAGCAGCGCACCGTGGGCAGCACCGGCATCCTCGTCTACCTTTCCATGCGCGAACATCGCGCCGAAATCCTGGCCGACCGCGCGATTGCCGAGAAGGTCCCGCCTGAAACCTGGGGAGAGGCGATGGCTGTGCTGCTGGCTGAAATCCGCGAAGGCCGGGTGGCCGAAGGCATGGCCGCCGCGGTGGCGGAAGTGGGCAAGGTGCTGGCCGAGCACTGCCCGCGCCTGGAAGACGACCGCAACGAGCTTCCCGACAGGCTGATCGAGGTATGACCGCATCCGATGCGTCGCCCGATGCGGGCGAGCCAGAGGAAATCCGCTGGCAGGGGAAGTTCATCACCGCCAAGACGCGCGGGCGCTGGGAATATGTCAACCGCGCACGCGGCATCCGCGCTGCCGTGATCCTCGCGATCGAGGAGAGCCCGGCGAGCGGGCGCCATGTCATCCTGGTGGAGCAGTATCGCGTGCCGCTGGGCCGGCCCTGTCTCGAACTGCCGGCGGGTCTCGTGGGAGACGATGCCGCGCATGACGGTGAGCTGCCGATCGCCGCCGCCCGGCGGGAGCTGGAGGAAGAGACCGGATACCACGCCGAACGGTGGGAGGATCTGGGCGAGTTCTGGTCCTCCCCCGGCATGGTCAGCGAAAGCTTCACCCTGCTCAAGGCCACCGGCCTCACCAAGGTCGGCGAAGGCGGAGGAACACCCGGAGAGAACATCACCGTGCATCGCGTTCCCCTGGAGCGGATCGCCGAGGCCGTGGCGGAGCATCGCGCGCGGGGCCACGCGATAGACGTGAAGCTGTTGCTGCTTCTCGGCGCAGGTCTTATCGGCGGCTGATGTCCGCGCCCGAGGAACTGCTCGCCGCCCTGCCCAGGGGCTATCCCGCCAATCTGTCCTCCGCCGAGGCTGCATGCCTGATCGCGGAACGTGCCGCGCGCTTGCCTGCCACGGAGCTGCCGCCGGTGATCGGGATCAACGGCGCCCAGGGCTCCGGCAAGTCGACCATCACGGTGCTGGTGGGCGAAGCCCTGCGCCTGTTCCACGGAATGGAAGCGGTGCAGCTTTCGCTCGACGATTTCTATTATGGCAAGCCCCGCCGGCTTGATCTCGCGCAGAAGGTCCACCCGCTGTGCGAAACGCGCGGCGTGCCCGGCACGCATGACGTCCGGCTGATGGTGGAGACCTTCGCCGCCCTGCGCCATGCCGGGCCGGGCGACCTCACGCCCCTGCCCGCCTTCGACAAGCTGGCCGACGATCGCTGCCCGCGCGAGGAATGGGGGAGCTTCACCGGCCGGCCGGGTGCGATCCTGTTCGAAGGCTGGTGCGTGGGCCTGCGCGCAGAGGATGTTCCCTCATGGACCGGCCCGATCAACGCGTTGGAAGCCGAGGAGGACCCCCAGGGCATCTGGTTCCGCTGGTCGATGGCCGAGCTGGCCGGGGAATATCCCGCGATCTGGGACCAGATCGGGCTGCTCGCCTCGATCGAGGTGCCGGACCTCGAAACGGTGATCGCATCCCGCCTGCTGCAGGAAGAGGGGCTGGCGAAGGACAGCGACCGGCCGCGCATGGACCGCGATGCCGTGATTCGCTTCGTCCAGCATTACGAGCGCTTCACTCGCGCCTTGTGGGATGCGATGCCCCGCCGGGCGGACTTGCTGTTCCGCCGCACGCCCGATTTCGGCTTCACGCTGGTTTCGCGTTAAGTTCATCCGAGGCCGCCGGGCGCCGCGCGAACAAGCCGAAGCCCAGGATGATCGCATAGCAGGCCGCCGGCAGGCCCAGCGCCAGGGCAAGGCTGCCGGTCAGGTCGGCCAGCCAGCCGGTGAGCGGCGGGATCACCGCCCCGCCGAAGATCGCCACGCATATCACGCCCGATCCGTCCGCCGCGCGCGGGCCCAGCCCCTCGCAGGCAAGGGTGAAGATGGTGGGGAACATGATCGCGTTCATCAGCCCGATCGCCAGCAGCGCATAGCCGGAGACGGCTCCGCTGCTGTTCGCCGAGACCAGCACCAGCGCGATGGCCCCTGCCGCCACGCAGGCGAGTATCTTGCCCGGGCTCGCGAGTCGCAGCGCGGCCGAGCCGATGAAGCGCCCCACCAGCGCCCCGCCCCAATAGAGCGGGATCAGCTTGCCCGCCGCCTGCTCCGCCAGGCCCATCACATGAGGCTGCATGAGATAGCTGACGATCAGCGACCCGATCGAGACCTCCGCCCCGACATAAAGGAAGATCGCGGCCGTGCCGTAGGCGAAGCGCGGGCGCGAGAGCAAGGTGAAGCCGGCCAGCAGCGATCCGCCGCCATGCCGTTCGCCCTGCAGCCGGTTGCGCCGCCACCAGACCACCGCGGCGACCACCGCGAGCGCGACGGCAAGTCCGATATAGGCATGCACCACCGCCTGTGTCTCCTGCCGGCGATAGGCGGCCAGCGCCTCTCCCGAAAGCTGGTCCGCGCTGACCTGCGCCAGGCTGCCCAGGATCAGGATCGAGCCGACATAGGGAAAGACCGTGGTGCCCAGCGAGTTGAACGCCTGGGCGAAGGTCAGCCGGCTATGGGCGGTGCGGGCCGGCCCGAGCAGTGAGATCAGCGGGTTGGCCACCACCTGCACGATGGTGATGCCGCTGGCGAGCACGAACAGGGCGAGCAGGAACACCTCGAAGGTCGCGCTCTTCGAAGCGGGGATGAACAGCACGCATCCCAGCATCATGGTGACGAGGCCGATCGCGGCCCCGCGCATGTAGCCGACCTTCTTCACCAGCGCGGCGCCCGGCAGGGACACCACCAGATAGGCCGTGAAGAAGGCGGACTGCACCGTCATCGCCTGGAAATAGTTGAGGGTGAACAGTTCCTTCAGCTTCGGGATGATCACATCGTTGAGCGAGGTGATCCCACCGAAGATGAAGAACAGCGCGAAGACGAAGGCCCTGAGGTCCGGCGCATCGACATGGTCGCCGCCATCCTCCAGCGGAAGCGGGTCGGTGCTGATTGCCGTATCGGGCGCAAGGGCCATATCCGCTCCGTGCCGTTCTGTCGGCGCTAGCTAGCACAGCGCGCGCGCCAAGCCAGCCTTCATGGTGAAAAGGAGGGATCGCCGCTCAAAGCGCCCTGGTGGGCCACATGATGGTGCGCCAGATATGGGAGGCCGGGCTATGGTCCAGCCCCAGCCCTTCCTCGGGCTGGCGGAAGTGGCGGCCGATGATATCGACGAAATCGTCCAGCTCGGCATGCACGTCCGCATCGAAGGCGTAGATGTCGTTGAGCGTGATCAGCCGCCCGGTCATGTAATAGCGGTGGTCCTTCATCCGCGCATAGGCTTCGCGGACATAGGGTTCGGGCTCGAAATCCTCGCCGAAGAAGCGGATATAGGCTTCGGGATAGGCATAGCCTACCGAAGGATCGGGGAAGAAGCGCAGCACCTGATGCGCGCGGATCGCCCAGCTCACTTCCTCATCGACATAGGGCTCGACCATCTGCGCGCCCCAATAGCCGTGATCGCTGCTGATGAAGCCGGTCACGCTGATATCGTGCAGCAGGCAGGCCAGGATCACCTTCTCCTCGTGCCCGTTGATCCGGGCTAGGCGGGCGCTTTGCAGCAAGTGCTGGGTGTTGCCGAAACGCAGGCGGAAGAAATCGACCAGGGTCGGCTTGTCGGGCATCGGCGGCAGGCGCGGATCGGGGCCCATCAGCAGCTTCCTGCCTGCCCGCACGGCCCGGTCGATCTCGTGGTCGTCCGCCCGCGGGTCCCGCTCGCCCGAGCGATAGATCGGCGATCGGATCGGAACCCGCTCCTCCAGGGCCAGCGCCAGTTCATGCTCCAGCCTGTCCGCCCGTTCGGACAATGTGGCCATCTCATCTCTCTCCTGTTCTCTCCGGAGAGCTTATATCAGCTGGTAACGAACGAAACCTTCTCTTTCGGGCGAAGCGGCCTCTCACTGCGCCGGCGCCGCGGCGGGCGGCAGGGTCGCCCCGTCCCAATGTTCGTCGGCCTTGCCGTCCACGAAGCGCCACATGTCGAACCAGGTGGTGGTGTAGGTCTTCGAGGGGTCGCCCGGATCGGGCAGCTCACGCACGAAGCTGACGGTGACGAAATCGCCTTCCGCCTGCACCGCCACCACCTTGGTCTTCATCTTGTCCGGGATCGGCGTCGGCTGGCGCTTCGCCACGTCGACGAAGTAATGCATCACCGCGTCGAGGCCCGAGGCGGCCAGCGGATTGTGCTGGATATAGCGATCGGTGAGGTAGAGCGGCGCGCGATCCCAGTGATTGGCCTCCAGCAGCTCCTTCACGATCTTGAGCGCGACCTGCTTGTTCCGGTGCAGCAGGGGATCGGGGCTGGTGAAGAGCGCTTCCGGATCGGGATGGGCGACCACCGGCTCGTTCCGCGCCTCCGCATGGGCCGGGCCGGCCAAGGGCGCGCCGGCGAGCAGCAGGGCGGCGGCGAAGGCAAGCTTGGCGTTCTTTCTCATGGCTCTTTCCCCTCTCTTGATCTGTCGGAGCGGAGTTGAGCATGAAGCGCTCCGATCGCCAAGCACCACGGACCGGAAACGCGCAACACCGGCCGTTTCAGGAAGGCTCGGGCGTTCCTTCCAGCGGCTTCACCTGGTCCAGCCCGGGCTTTTCCGTCATGCGCCGGTCCAGTTCCTGCCCGATCGCCTTCGCCTGCCCTTCCAGCTTCTGTTCCTGCTCCGCATAGCGCGTGTCGAAATCCGGCTTGCCGCAAGCCGCAAGGGCCAGCGGGGCGAGCAGCATACCGGCCGGCAACGCACGCATCTCAATAATCCTTGCGATAGCGGATATTGACGTTCGACGTGCCGAAGCTGCCGACCTGGCTGAGCACCGAAAGCGCGGGGGTGAGGCTGATCTCGATCTGCGTGGCGGTGTAGCCCCGCGTGTCGGTGACGATCTCCACATAGATATCGTTGGAGATATACTGGCCCACGGCGAGCGACGTGCCCCGCCCGGTCTCCTCGTCGGCGCCAAGGATGCGCAGCCGATCGATGCCCGATGCCGATTGGAGCACGCTCAGCGGGCTCAGCCCTCCTCCGCCGCGCAGGGAATTGAGCGAAGAGGCCAGCTGCACCGCCTGAATGGTGGACAATTCGCCGATCGAATTGCCGAACAGGATGCGCGCCATGATCTCGTCCTGCGGGAGCGCCGGGGTGGAGCTGAAGGTGATCTGCGGATCGCCTGCCGACCCTTCGACATTGATCGCGATCGTCACGTCGTCCGCCTCGCCCTCCGCGGTGATCGCCACGGTCGGGTTGTAGGGATCGCCGCCGTTGAAGCGGATGCGGCCCGTCTGCAGGTCGAAGCTTCGCCCGGCGAAGCCCAGCGTGCCGCGCACCAGATCGACCCCGCCGGTGATGCGCGGATTGCCGGTGGTGCCGCGCAGCTTGATGTCGGCCGACCATTCGGATTCCAGGCCCATGCCGCTGACATAGATCTGGTCGTCCGCCTTGACGTCCACTTCCAGCCGCCAATCGGAGGGAACGCCGGAGATCGCATCCGGCTCGGCATTCACGGCGAGCTTCTGCGCATTCGCCACCACGTCCGACTTGCGGCGTATGCCGGTGAGCGTCTTCACCTCGGCCGCCCCCTGCCGGACGATGCGATAGCGCGTTTCGGGCAGCTTGATCGTGCCGCGGATCACGGCCGGCTGGCTCGGGTTGTTGACGATGGCCAGCGTGCCGGTGGCGCGGGCGGCCATGCCCTGGCTGTTGGCGAGCTGCGCGTTGTCCAGCTGGAGATCGAGCTGGAGCGGATAGCCCATCTCGCTCGACAGGCTGACGAAGCCCTTGCCCGAAACGGTGCCGTCCCCCGCCTTCGCGGTGAGTTCGCTCACTTCCAGCCGGTCGTTGGTGAAGGTGCCGCGCACGCGCATGTTGGTGAGGCGGGTGCCGTAGCTGTCATTGACATAGGTGAGATCGTTGGCGCGCACCACGCCCGTGAGCGAGGGGCTCTGAACCCGGCCGGAGAAATCCGCCGCCAGCGCGATCGCGCCGGTGAGATGCTGGTCCGCCAGCGCGGCGAGCGAGAACAGGGTGCTGGCCGGGCCATTATAGCGGACGCCCCCGCTCAGCGGTGCGGCCATCAGCCGCGTGCTCCAGCTGCCGCTTTCGGGGCCGAGCGGGCGTAGGTCGACTTGCAGGCGGCCGATGGTGATCCCGCGCTTCTCCACGACCGCGCGCATATTGCCGCCATCGGGCAACAGGCGACCGACCAGCTTGATGTCCACCGGCTGGCTGACCGAGGCGAGGCCGGTGCGGGTGAAATCGGTCAGCGTCAGGCGCGCGTCCGCGTGCGGGAAGGCGTCGCCCGACTGCGAGAAGTCCAGGCTGCCCGATGCCCGCCCGCCGAGCCCGAGATCGGGCATCAGCGGGCGCAGGATCGCAAGGTCCACATCGGCGAGGCGCGACTGGATCACCATCTCGTCGCCATAGCTGCCGGCAAGCTGGATGCTGCCGCGCCGCAGCGCGATCCGGGTGGGAAGCAGCCGATAGGTGCCGCCCTTGGGCTCGATCCGCGCCGGATCGACCGTGCGGAAGCCCACGCCACCGGCATTGCCGCGCAGGGCGACGCGCCACAGATCCGGCGTCATCTGCGCATTGGCGGCGATGTCGAAGCTGGTCCCGCGCGAACCGTTTGCCAGCAGCTTGGCCGTGCCTGAACCGCCCCGGTAATCGACCTGCGCCCGCCCGCGAGTGACGGAGAATTCGCCCATGGCGAAATCGGCGACCTGGATGTCAGCCTTCACCTGCGGCTGGTCGTAGAGCACGATGTCGGCGTCCACGATGGCGCGCCCGATGGAAAGACCGGCCGGGCCCGGCAACCGGGCATTGAAGGCATTGGCATCCACCACCGCGCGCTGGAACTTGCCTTCCGCCAGCAGCTGCACCTGCCCATCTATGCCCGACCCGTTGGCGGCCAGCGTCCCGGTGAAGGGCCCGGCGGCGCTTTGCTGGATGCGGCCCGAAAGGCCGACGCCCGCGAAATGCGCCTGGCCGATATCGATGGTGAGCGGGCCCCTTCCCGCCAATATGGTCACATCCGCGTCGAGCGGGCCGTAATCGCTGTCTCCGGTGGCGTTCAGCGCATAGCCGGCCTGGGTCCCGCGCAGCTCCGCCCGCACATTGGCCAGGCCCACGCCGAAGCCGGGCCGCTCCGCATGCACGATCGCCACGGGACGGGCCAGGGTGCCGCTCACGTCCAGCCTCAGCGGGCCGTAGCGATCCGAAATGCCGGCGCCGGCGAAGGCGATCCGCCCATCCGGGCTGTAGCTGCCCCGCCCGTCCGCCATGCGGAACTCGGGCGCCGCCACGCGCAGCCCGGAGATGCGCGCCACCCCGTCGGTGCCGTAGGAGACATTGGCGGACAGCACGCCATTGCCGCCCAGGAAGCTGCGCGCGGAATCGTTGAATATCTCGCGGCTGCGCGCCTGCACCGTGCCGGCGATGCTGAAGCCGTTGCGCTCGCTCTTGAGGTCCAGCTTGCTCTGAATGTCGAACCGCCCGATCCCGGCGACCATGTAGTTGCCGATCCGGCCGTTGATCCCGCCCGTATAGAGCCCGGTCGACATGTCTGCCACCAGCACGGCGGTGGCGTTTATCCGGTCGGAACGGATGGCGAGATTATCCGAGAGGATGCGCGGGCCCTTGATCGCGAGATCGCCGTCCACCCGGACATTGGTGAGCAGCTCGCCCGCGGCCGCGTCCAGCCCCACGATGCGCTGCGCGCTGGCGTGAACGGGCACCAGCGCATGGTCGGCATCCACGCGCCCTTCCCCGAACGCGCGCAGCCCCACGATCGCGGTGTCGCCGAAGCCCAGCCGGGCCGCGGTGAGATTGTAGGCGATAGCGGGCGTCGCGAAGGCGCCGTCGAGCTTCAGCGTGGCGGCCACTCCCTGCCCCACGAAGTTCGGTGCGATGGCGGAAGGCCGCAGCAGGCGGAAATCCACCGCCAGTCCCTCGAACCTGTTGCGGCCGAAATCGACCAGGCCCTTGGTGGCGAAAGTGAAATTGTCGTTCTCGATCGTGCCGTCGAGATCGGCACGGCGATCGTCGAGCGCGGCGGCGAAATCGATCCGGGTCACGGGATCGAGCATGTTCGCGCTGGCGCCGCTCAGGAACACGCCCGGCCGCGTATGCCCGCGCATGCTGACCTTGCCGTCGCGCGAGGCCAGCACCAGGCTCGCCAGTTCGTCGCTGCCATAAGTGGCGTCGAGCCGCCCGTCCCACTTCTTCCAGTCACCCTTGCCGTGGATCGAGGCGGTGACCGGCGCCTTGCGCCCGGTGAAGCTCGCCAGCACGCCGTCCGCGGGCGCGGTGAGGTCCAGCGCGATGTCCAGCTTGTTGGCTTCGGGCACGGCGTCCAGCACCAGCGTGAAGCGGTCGCCGCCGGCAACGCCCGGCGCGACCAGCGCCTGCGCCTTGGCCTGCACCTGCGCGCGGCGGTCGGCGATATGGGCGGAACCGTTGAGCGCGACCAGGTGCCGCTTGCCGGTGATGGCCTTGTCGATGTCGACCCGCCCGACCTCGAGCCTGGCGATGTCGATGTCGATGTCCGGCAGCAGCGGCTCGTTCGATTCCGTCTCGCGCAGGGCAGGCAAGCGCTTGAGATAAAGGACCGGGGCAGTGAGCGAGCGGATGTCCACATGGTTGGAAAGATAGGCGAAGGGCCGCCAATCCATCGAGGCCGCCGGGGCGGTCAGGAACGTGCCGACAGTGTCACCCACCACCACATCGCGCACAGTCATCTTGCCATAGATCGAACCGTCGATCCGCCTGACCGAGATCGTCATCCCGTTCTGGAATTCCAGCGCCGAGATCTGCTTGGCGATGAAGCGGTGGCCCGCCTCGCTGTCGAGCCAGATCAGAGCGCCGCCGACCAGCAGCACCAGCAGCACGACCACCCCCAGCGCCGCCTGCCAAACGCGCCTGCCCCACCCGCGGCGGGCAGGCGGCATGTCCTCGGCGATGTCGATTTCCTCAGCCATCAGAACGCCTGCCCGATCGAGACATAGACGGAGAATTTCGATTCCCCTTCGCGCCGCCCCAGCGGCATCGCGACATCGAGCCGGAGAGGCCCGAAATTGGTGTAGAAGCGCCCGCCGATGCCCGCGCCGAAGCGGATGTCGTCAAAACCCGGAATGCTGTCGGTATAGACCTGCCCCGCATCGAGGAAGGCGACCACCCCGTAATTGCCGAAGCGATAGCGAGCCTCCACCGCGCCTTCGACCAGGCTGCGCCCGCCGATCGGATCGCCGTTGGGATCCTTCGGCCCCAGTTCCTGATAGCCGAAGCCGCGCACCGAACCGCCGCCGCCGGCATAGAAGCGCCGCGAAGGGGCGATGTCGGCACGCTCCGCGCCCATGATCGATCCCACGCGGGCACGCCCCGCCAGCACGAAATCGCCGAAGGGGTAATAGGCCGATCCCTCGATCACGCCGCGCCCGTAGATCAGCGTCCGGTCGCCCAGCGAAGCCTCGGGCGAGAGCTTGAGATTGAGGCGGAAGCCGCGCACCGGATCGAGCAGGTCGTTGGTGGTGTCGAAGCCGACCTGCGCGGGCAGCGCCGCGATGTAATATTCCTTCCGCTCCTTTTCCCCCAGCTCCAGCGAATAGCTCTTCTCGCTGGTGGCCACGAGCTCGAAGCCATAGCTGTAGGTCAGCTTCTTCTGCCAGATCGGCGTGCTGTCATAGCTGATCCGCCCGGCCAGGCGCCCGGTATAGGCATTATAGGCGTCATAATTGCTGTGCAGCGCCGAAAGCGCCAGCTCCACCGAGCGATCGCGCTTGCCGGCGTTGGAGCGGCGGAAGGTGGCACTCGCCCCCTGTTCCTGCGTGCCGAGCACCGCGCTGAGGATCAGGGCACCCTCCGGCGGGAACATGTTGCGATGGGTCCAGCTTCCCTCGACCCGGAAGCCCTGCCCGGTGCCGTAGCCCGCGCTCCCCGCGATGGAGCGCGGCGGCCCGGCTTCCTGCCGCACGACGAGATCGGCATAGGTGGTGCCGTCCGGCGCGAGCTCGCCACTGTTGCGCGGCTCGACCGAGACCATGGAGAACAGCCCGGTCGCCACCAGAGCCTCGCGCAGATCGTCGACCTTGCGGCTGTCGTAGAGATCGCCTTTATCGAAGCGGGCCAGCACATAGATATGCTTCTCGTCGAACAGCCCATCGCCCTCGGTGATCGTGTCGCCGAAGCTCGAGCGCGGCCCGGGGGTGACGGGCAGCGTATAGTCCCCGGTCCGGGCCTGTTCGTCGAGCAGGATGTCCCGCTGGCCCACGGTCACGAAGGGATAGCCGTGCCTGGGCAGGGAGACGGCGATATTGGCCTCGGCCGCCAGCACGTCGTCCGCCAGGATGGGATCGCCCGTCTTCAGCTTGAAATTGCGCGAGATGAGATCGGCCGGCTCCACCGGCGGCGCATCGAAGGTGATCGTGCCGAAACTGTATTGCGGCCCCGGCGTCACATCCAGGATCGCCATCATCGCTTCGCCGCTGCCGCGCGGGGGCAATTCGACGGAAGGCTCCACCACCGCGTCGAAATAGCCCGCGGCGGAAAGCACGTCGGTCAGCAATTGCCTGTCCGCCCGGAGCCGGGCGCTGACCTGCGCGCCGTTGGCCGCGTTGCCATCCCCGTCGTCGAGCGCGGAATGATCCTTGAACCGGCTGCGGATAGCGTCCGCGGTGACGGTGCCTTCGAGCGTATCGAGCCCGTCGATCCGCCAGCGATAGGCGAATTCCTCCTGCTGTTCGGAATCCTCGCCCAGGATGCTTTCGTCCACCGGCTCGATGTCGAAATCGGCGATCGCGCCCAGAGGTTCGTCGAGCGCGGGGTCGAGCGGCGCGGGATCGGCGAGTTCCTCGCTCGCATCGCCATCCATGAAGGCGGGCGAGGCCGGATCGGCCGGCTCCTTGCCGCCGGCGGTCGAGCCGTCCCCCTGCCCTGGCGCTTGCCCTTCGCCCGATTGGCGAACGCGCACGGGAACCTCGCCGGCGGCGCGCACCGCCGCATCCTCACGCCGTTGCTGCTCCGCCTCCCATTCGTCGATGCTTTCGAGACCGCCCTTCGCATCGGTGTCGAGCGGGGGAATCGCCTTGTCGAACTCATCGTCGGGAACGATCGGCCCTTGCGCCTCGGCAGTCGGCTGCGCGGCCGGGGGCGGCGCCTCTTCGGCTTCTCCATCCTGGGCGAGGGCCGGAAGGGCGGTTCCCAGCAACAGGGCGGCGATCGCAGCGCGGGAACAGCCTGCAAGGGCAATTCGGGAGAAGACACACCGCACCGGCATCAGGCCACTCTGCGGAAGGTAGCGGAAAGACGGCCCATTGACTGAATGCACAAACGAATGTCCCTCACCTCATTCGGACGATGGCATGCCGCATCCCCCGCGTGGCGCAAACCGCCGAAGCATGAAATGCTTCGAAACGCGGAATGTTTCCCGCCCCTATCCCGTATCGCCTTCCGGGTTAACCATTTCATCGAACTCCGGTGGATAGGACACAGGCCCTGCATGCTGCAAGCGCGCGGCCGATAGGCGGTGACTTTGCGCCTCGGCGGACCTAAGTCTCACGCCATGGCACAGGCAGGAGGGCGGGCGGGTTCCCGCCAGGCAGAGCAGGCAGAAGGCGGCGAGGCCGAGACAGGCTCCACCGCGCCCGGCGTCACCCACCGCAGCCTCGAAACGGCGCTGGGCAGCCAGATTCGCGCGATCCGGCGGCAGCACGACCTTTCGGTGGCGGACCTCGCCGGCGCGGCGGGCATCTCCAACGGGATGCTGTCCAAGATCGAGAACGGCGGCATCTCGCCTTCGCTGTCCACGCTGCAGGCGATCTCCACCGCCTTGCAGGTGCCGCTATCCTCGCTCTTCGCCTCGTTCGAAGAGCGGCAGGATTGCTCCTACGTGCCCGCCGGGCAAGGCGTGACGATCGACCGGCGGGGAACGAAGGTCGGCCATATCTACCAGTTGCTCGGCCATGTGCTGCGGGGCGATGTGGGGATCGAACCCTATCTCATCACCCTCAGCGAGGATGCCGCGCCCTATACCAGCTTCCGCCACAGCGGGGTGGAATTCATCCATATGCTGAGCGGCGAGATGACCTATCGCCACGGAGCCAACAGCTATCCGCTGAAGGAAGGGGATTCGCTGCTGTTCGACAGCGCAGCGGCCCATGGACCCGAGGCGCTCAGCGGCAAGCGGATCTCCTATCTTTCGATCATCGTCTATCCGCGCAGCGAGGGGCGTTAAGGACGCGCTTCGCCCCTTCGTCCGCCCCCCAGCCAGCAAAAGCTGGCATCTCCTGCCCCAAGGTAACGAGCCTCTCCCCTCGTCATTGCGAGGAGGCGAAGCCGACGAAGCAATCCAGGGCGGTTATGTGGGGCCCTGGATTGCCGCGGGGCCTCACGGCCCCTCGCAATGACGAAGGGG
>Ga0180217_1000621_pt1 | contig 52117 bp, 43 predicted proteins | sample eDN3rd37CBELigOP_FD_128521 | JGI IMG/M metagenome (GOLD analysis project Ga0180217, IMG submission 128521) | Enriched Organic Plus compost microbial communities from Emeryville, California, USA - eDNA 3rd pass 37_C BE-Lig OP (version 2) (version 2) ...
ATGACGGACCGCCTGTACGTCATGTACGCGGGGCGGATCGTCGAAGAGGGACCGACCGAGCAGGTGCTCCAGGACCCGCAGCATCCGTACACGAAGGCGCTGCTGCGCAGCGTCCGCAGCCTCACCGCCCCCGGTGTCGAGCTGTACTCCATCTCGCCGCAGCTGCGGCGCGAGCTCGCGGAGGCGATGACCGATGCTTGAGGCCGTCGAGGTGACGAAGGTGTTCCGCGGTCGCCACTCGGCGGCCCCGGTGGTCGCCGTCGACGACGTGACGGTGCGGGCCCGGCCCGGTCAGTTCGTCGCGATCGTCGGCGAGAGCGGAAGCGGCAAGAGCACGCTCGCCCGCATCCTGCTCGATCTCATCCCCATCTCGTCGGGCCGCGTGGAACTCGACGGCGCCGACCTGAAGACCATGGACGCATCGGCCCGGCGCGCCTACCGGCGGGCGGTGCAGGCGGTGCTCCAGGACCCCGCCGGCTCGCTCAACCCGCGCAAGCGCGTGGACCGCACGATCGGCGAGGTCATCCGGCTGCACGGCATGGCGTCGGGTCGCGGCGTGCGCGACAAGACCGTCGAGGTGCTCGAGCTCGTCGGCCTCTCACCGGCCGAGCGCTACCTCGACCGGTTCCCGCACGAGCTCAGCGGCGGTCAGCGCCAGAGAGTGCTCATCGCGCGCGCACTCGCGCTCGACCCGCGCATCATCATCGCCGACGAGGCGGTCTCGGCACTCGACGCATCCGTGAAGGCCGGCGTGCTGCGCGTCATGGTCGACCTCAAGGACCGGCTCGGCGTCGGGTTCGTCTTCATCACCCACGACCTGCCGGTGGTCCAGAAGGTCGCCGACTACGTCTACGTCATGCGCAACGGGAAGGTCGTCGAGGAGGGCGAGAAGGACGCCGTCTTCGAGCACCCGGAGCACCCCTACACCCGGATGCTGCTGGCATCCGCCCCCGTCCTCGCATGAGGACGACCGCCGACGACTCGATGGCGGGCTCCGCGCCCGCGAGGAGGAGACACAGCATGAGATTCATACGATCGGGCGCCCTCGCGCTGCTCGCCGCCGGTGCGCTGGTGCTCGGCGGATGCGCCGGAGGCGGTGCTGACGGAGCCGACCAGGAGCGCGTCTGGGTGAAGACCGTCAACGGGGATCCCATGACGGTGGGGCTCAACGCGCAGTTCACACCCGGCACGATCCCGAGCCTGTTCAGTGCGCAGATCCTCGACCCGCTCATCTTCATGAACGGCGACTACGAGGTGAGCCCGGGGCTCGCCACCGAGTGGGAGCTGAGCGACGACGGGCTCGAGTTCACGATGAAGATCCGCGAGGGCGTGACATGGCACGACGGCGAGCCGTTCACGGTCGAGGACGTGAAGTTCGCGTTCGACGAGTTCGTGCCGCTCAACGTCGCCGGATCGGTGCTCGCCGAGCGGCTCGAGTCGACCGAGATCGTCGGCGACGACACCGTCGTGCTCCACCTGTCCGAGCCGTTCGGCCCGCTCATCGAGACGATCTCGCAGCAGTACATGCTGCCCAAGCACGTGTACGAGGGCACCGAGTACCTCACGAACGACGCGAACCGCGAGCTGATCGGCACCGGCCCGATGATGTACGAGTCGTACACCGCCGGCAAGGACGTCGTGCTCGTGAAGAACCCCGACTACTGGGGAGGGGTGAGCAACGTCGATCGTGCGGTCTTCACGACGATCGCCGACCCGAACAGCCGCGCCCAGGCGCTGTTCGCGGGGGAGGTCGACCAGTCGACTCTCGACCCGTCGCAGATGGACGAGGTGGAGGCGGATCCGAACACCCAGCTGCTCACCGACGGCGAGTTCCCGCAGGAGGTCGTCATGATCTTCAACACGGAGAGCGAAGAGCTCAAGGACGCCGCGGTGCGCAAGGCCCTCTTCTCGGCGCTGGATCGCGACGCGCTCGCCGAGACGGCGATGTCCGGCGTCGGCGTCCCCGCGACGACGTTCCTCCCCGAGACCCTCGACTGGGCGATCAACGAGGACGTCGACTTCGACGAGCTCTTCCCGTTCGATACGGATGCCGCGAACAAGGCCCTCGACGACGCCGGGTTCCCGCGGGGTCCCGACGGCAAGCGGTTCACGCTCAATCTCCTGTACATCATGACCCTGACCGAGGTCGCCTCGACCGTCGAGATGGTGGAGTCGATGTACGAGGACCTCGGCATCGACCTCGAGCTGACCGCGGTCGGCGGGGCGCAGTACGTCGAGCTGCTGTACAAGCAGGCGGACTACGACATCGCGATCGTGCGCACGTCGGTCGGCGCCGACCCGAGCCTGGGCATCGTGCGATGGTACGAATGCAATCCCGAGCGGATGACCGGCTTCAACCCGTCGGGGGTGTGCGACGACCAGCTCGATGCGGCGGCGGCCGCCGCCCTCGACACCTCCGACCTCGAGGCGCGCGGCGAGGCGCTCAAGGCGCTGCAGGCGCGCGCGGCCGAGCTCATGTTCAACGCGCCGATCGCGTGGTTCAACGGGGCCTTCCCGGTGATCAACTCCTCCCGTTGGGAGGGGCAGGAGCAGCGCGATCTCATGACCGAGCGGATCCCCTGGCAGACCATGACCTACGTCGGGGACTGACCCCGCGGCGACGCATCCGAAGAACCCTCACGAAAGCAGACGAATGACGCTCCCCCTCTTCGACACCCATGCGCACCTCATCTCGGACGACTGGGACACGTACCCCCCGCAGGCGCTCCGACCAGACCTCCCGACCCCGAAGAAGCCCGACTACACCGTGACGGTCGACGCGCTCATCGAGATGATGGACGCCAACGGCGTGACCGACGCGTGCCTCGTGCAGCGCGGGCACCTGTACGGGTACGACAACAGCTACATCCTGGACTCGGCGCGCCGGCACCCGGATCGTCTCCACCCCGTCGTCATCCTCGACCCGCAGGATCCCGAGACGCCGGCCCGCTACCGCGCCATGGTCGAGAACGACAACGTGCGCGGGTTCCGCATGGCGCACCTGCGTCCGTGGATCCTCGACACCGCGTGGATGAGCTCACCGCAGGCGATGGAGGTGTGGAAGACGTGTGCCGACCTCGGCACGCCGATGACCCTCATCCTGTTCATGAAGCAGCTGCCGTACCTGCTGCCGCTCATCCGCATCATCGCGAAGCAGTTCCCCGACCTGCCGATCCTCCTCGACCACGGCGGGATGCCCTTCGGCATGTCGCAGTACGAGGTCGGCCTCGCGCGCGAGGCGGGGGAGCCGGTCGAGCTGCCGGGGCCGCCGCATTTCGGCATCGACACGACGATCGCGCAGCTCGCCGACACCCCGAACGTGCATTTCAAGATCACCGAGATCAACATGGAGCGGTTCGAGGCCGAGGGCGTGCGCGCGGCCCACGTCGTGCGTCGCATGGTCGACGAGTTCGGGCCGCACCGCCTCGTGTGGGGCTCGGATGTCGGACAGAGCATGCTGTGGACCTACGAGCAGAAGGCCCAGATGGCCCGCGCCGCGGCCGACTTCCTCACCGAGGACGAGGCTCGCGCGTTCCTCCACGACAACGCCGCGCGCGTCTACGTCGGCGGGCGCTGAGCCGATGGTCATCGAATACGCCCGGCCGCGGCAGGCGACGGATGCCGAGCACGACGTCGTGTATCGCGACGAGGCGCAGTTCTGCGCCTGGCCGTACACGATGGGCTTCTGGGAGGTCGGGGAGAGCGATCTCGTGCAGAACTTCATGGCCCTCGACGCCGACTACTCGGATCCCGCGCACATCAGCCACGACCAGCTGGGTGAGCGGTTCGGTCGCGGCAGCCGCATGGTCACCGTGCGGTCGAGCGACCGCGGCCGCACCTGGAGCGAGCCCGAGTTCGATGTCTACCCCCGAGTGGGCGTGAACGCCGACACGGCACCGGACCTGTCGGCGTGGGGTCCGTTCGACTTCACGCGGCCCGAGGTGCTGGTCGGGAACGTGAGCACGCAGTTCGGCAAGCCCGAGAGCCGCTCGTACGTGCGCGTGTCGACGGATGCCGGCCGCTCATGGACCCCGTCGGTCGAGCTGCCGCTCGACGGGCTGCACTCCCTGTCGGCCATCAACTCGGCCCTCGTGCGGCCCGACGGTCGGTGCCTGCTCTTCCTCACGCTTGTGAGTCCGGATGGCTGGAACCGCCGGCCGCTCGTGTACGCGAGCACAGACGACGGCACCGGCTTCCACTTCCTGTCGTTCATCACGCCCGAGCGCGATCCGTACGCCGCGGCGGACGGCGACTGGAAGAGCACGTACCGCTTCGGGGGGCACCGCTGGTTCTACCCGCGCGGGGTCATGCTGCCGAGCGGGCGCATCCTGTGCACGCTGCGGAGCCAGCGCGACCCCACGGGCGTCATGTGGACCGAGCTGTTCGCGAGCGACGACGGCGGACGCACGTGGTCGTTCCTGTCCCGCGTCAACGACTTCGGCGCGCCGGGGAGCCTCGTCGTGCTGTCGGACGGGCGCCTGGTCGTGGTCTACGGCTACCGACTGCCGCCGTACGGCATCCGTGCGGTCATCAGCGAGGACGAGGGGCGCACGTGGGGTCCCGAGACGATCGTGCGCGATGACGGCGGCAGCTGGGACCTCGGCTACCCGACGGCGTTCGAGGTCGAGCCCGGCCGGGTCGGGACCGTCTATTACTTCAACAGCCGCGACGACCGCGTGCAGGCGAACGGCGGCGTCCGCCACATCGCGCGCAGCATCTTCACGCCCTAGCCCGAGCGTCGGCGCCGACGCCGACCACGACCACAACGATGAGGAAGGCAGAAGTGAGCATGAGAAGGAGAACACGCACGGCGGCGGTGCTCGCCGCCGTGACCGCCGGCACCCTGGCCCTGGGCGGATGCAGCGGATCGGCGGGCGATGAGGAGCGCATCTGGGTCGGCGTCGTCGGCGGCGACCCGATGAACTTCGGACTGAACGCGCAGCTCGCCGTCGGGTCGGCGCCGCGCCTGTTCAGCGCGCAGATCCTGGATCCGCTCATCTACATGTCGGACGACTTCGAGCTGTCGCCGGCCCTCGCGGAGGATTGGGAGGTCAGCGACGACGGGCTCACGCTCACGCTTCACCTGCGCTCGGGCGTCGAGTGGCACGACGGCGAGCCGTTCACGGCCGAGGACGTGGAGTTCAACTTCGAGGAGATCGTGCCCCTGCAGGCGTACGGCAGCGAGCTGGCCGAGCGCATCAGCGACGTGGAGGTCGTCGACGACGACACCGTCGAGGTGCACCTCAGCCGCCCGTACGGCCCGCTGCTCGAGAACGTGTCGCAGCAGTACATGCTGCCAAAGCACGTCTACGAGGACACCGACTACGTGACCAACCCCGCCAACAACGCGCCGATCGGCACGGGCCCGATGATGTATGACTCGTACGTCGAGGGGTCCGAGGTGAGCCTCGTGAAGAACCCGGACTTCTGGGGCGGCGAAGTGCAGGTGGACCGCGCCGTCTTCACCGTCATCCCCGACATCAGCGCGCGCGGCGAGGCGCTGTTCGCGGGTGAGGTCGACGAGGCCGTGCTGCATCCGTCGCAGCAGGGCCGCGTCGCCGACACCGAGCAGACGAAGCTGCTGCAGCACGGCATGTTCCCCGAGTCGATCGTCATGATCCAGAACACCGAGCGCGAGCCGCTCTCCGATCCGGTCGTGCGCAAGGCCCTTTTCGCCGCGATCGACCGCGCGGCGATCGTCGACACCGCTCTCGCGGGGGTCGGCACGCCCGCGAGGGGTTTCATCCCGGAGTCGCTCGACTGGGCGGTGAACACGGACGTCGACTTCGACCGCGACTTCGTCTACGACGTCGACGCGATCAACGCGGCGCTCGACGACGCCGGGTACGCCCGCGGCCCGGACGGCACGCGGTTCAGCCTCAGCGTCCTCTACATCAACGCGCTCCACGAGGTCGTCTCGACGGTCGAGATGGTCGCATCGATGCTGGCCGACGTGGGCGTGGACGTGACGCTCGACGGCGTCGGCGGAGCGGCATACGTCGACCGTGTCTACACCCAGGGTGATTACGACCTCGCGTTCGTGCGCACCCCGGTCGGTCCCGACCCGAGCCTCGGGATCGTCAACTGGTACGCGTGCAACGAGGAGCGGCAGTCCGGGCGCAACCCCACCGGGATGTGCGATGCCGAGATCGACGCGGCCGCCTCGGCGGCGCTCGACACGAGCGATCGCGACGCGCGCGGTGAGGCGCTGCGCGAGCTGCAGGCCCGCGCCGCCGAGCTCATGTTCTACGCGCCCATCGCGTGGTACGACGGCGCCTTCCCGACCGCGAACACGACGCGCTGGGAGCGTGACGACGAGCCGCAGATCCATGCGGAGCGGCGTCCGTGGCTCACCATGCGCCCGGCGGACGGAGGGTGAGCGAGTGACGTCGACCCAGCAGCTCGTGAGCACCGGCTGGCCACCGGTCACCGCAGACGAAGCGGAGCACCACATCGTCTACCGGCGCGACGACGAATTCGCCGCGTGGCCGTTCTACTGCGGTCTGTGGGTGACCGGCGACGGGAGCGTCGTGGCGGGCTTCAAACGGGTGCCCACCGACTACGGCGACATCGATCACTACAACCTCGTCGCCAAGCCCGGCGAGATGGTGGTCATCCGCTCGCGGGACGGCGGCCGTACATGGGATGACGACTCCGTCGTGCCCGTGCACGACATGTCCATCACGAGCGAAGGTGAGCTGCCCGGCGGCGCGAGCGACGATTGGGCATCGCTCCCGCCGTTGGACTTCACCAGCCGCGACACGCTCGTGATGGGAGGCGGGATCCCCCGCCTCATGACGTCCGACGGCGCGCGCGCCTGGGTGCGCGCGTCGTCGGACGGCGGGCGGACATGGCGGCCCCATCGCCTGCTTCCGAACTGGGACTTCCCGGGCATCTCGATGCCGGGCTCTTCGATGTACTCCGTGCGCGACGACGGCGTGATGCTCTTCGGCGTGCACGCGTGGGCCCCGGGCGGCCAGAACCCGCTTCCTGTCGTCTACGCGAGCGAGGACGGCTCCGACTTCCGCTACCTCGGGGACATCGTTCCCGAGTCGCCCCGGTCGCCATACTGGCCGGGTGGTCGGTTCGCGTCCGCCAAGCACATCTACCCGCGCATCGTCGTGCTGCCCGATGGGCGGGCGCTCGCGTCGGTGCGCTACGAGCGCGACCCGCGCGGACTGTTCTGGATCGAGATCCACGAGAGCCTCGACGGCGGTCGCACGTGGCATTGGCTCAGCCGGGTCAACGACTGGGGTGCTCCGGGCGACCTCGTGCCGCTGCAGGACGGTCGCGTTCTGTGCATCTACGGCTACCGGCTCGCGCCGCGGCGCGGCATCCGGTACCGCGTCAGCGAGGACCAGGGCCGTACGTGGGGGCGCGAGGTGATCCTCCGCGACGACGGCGCCACGTGGGACCTCGGCTATCCGCGCGCCGTCGAGGTCGAGCCGGGCGTCGTGCTGACGCACTACTGGATGAACCTCGCCGAACCGGGCGCGGGTCCCGAGGGCGGCGTGCGTCACATCGCGTGCACGAGGTTCCGGCCGTGATCGAGGAGAAGACGGATGCCCCCGCGCGCGTGCGCGGTCTCGCGGGCCGCCTCGCGGGCGTCGAGGCCGTGCGCGCGATCAAGCGGCTGCAGCACGCGTGGGGCCAGTACGCCGAGGCGGGCGACTACGCCGCGATGGCCGACCTCTTCGCGCCCGACGGCCGCCTCGTGCTGCCGCCGCGCGAGGCGCGCGGTCGCGACGAGATCCTCGCACTGCTCATCGAGACGATGGGACGGGGAGACGCCTCGCCCGCACCCGATCGGCTCGACGTGCGTCTGCAGCTGAGCCCGGTCGTGACGATCGCCGACGACGGCCGAACGGGCCGGGGTCGCTGGCACGAACTGGCGCTGTCGGGAAGGTACGGGGACCGCGCGGAGTGGGCCGGGGGCATCCACGAGAACGAGTACGTGCTCGTCGACGGGGTGTGGCGCATCGCCGTGCTCCGACACCACCCGCAGTTCTCCGGTGCGCACGACGATGGGTGGCGAAACGTCTCCGACGACGTGCCGCTCATGCCGTTCCACTTCACACCCGACCAGGCGGGAACCCCCGTGCCGCCCGACCTCGAAGCGGGCGCCGATGTCTCCGACGTCGCGGGACTCACGGCTCGCGCGCGACGGCTCGTCGACGAGAGCGAGGTCCAGAACCTGCTGTCGGCGTACGGCTTCTACGTCGACCGCAAGCTGTGGGACGACGTCGGCGACCTGTTCGCCGATGACGGCGTGCTGAGCTGGGACGACGACGAGTGGGAGGGGCGCGCAGGCATCCGTCTCGGCCTCGAGTCCCGTTCGACGGCCGGTCTCGGCGAGGGCGAGTTCTTCGACCACCTCCAGCTCATGCCGATCGTCGAGGTCGCCGCCGACCGGCGCACCGCGCGCGTTCGCGCGCTCGAGCTGCAGATGATCGCGACCCACGGCGATCGCGGGTGGTGGGGTGTGCGCGTCTGCGACGGGGAGTTCGTGCGCACGGATGCCGGGTGGCGCATCGCCTCCCTGCGGTTCTCGCCGCGCCTGCTCGCCGACCACGCGCACGGGTGGGCGCGCGGTCTGCCGCCGCGGCCGGACGTCGGCACGGCGTATCCGGAGTCGCGCGGACCGGCGATCGCCTTCGCGCACCCCGTGCGGGATCGGCCGGACGCACCGGATGCCGACGCCGGCGCCGACGTGTCGATGGACGAGCTCGCGGAGCTTGTCGCGGTCGCGGAGGCCTTCGACGGCGCCGAGAACGTCGCGTGCGCGTACGGGTACTTCCTCGACGAGTCGCACTGGGACGAGAGCGCCGATCTCTTCGCGCGCGACGGCTGGAAGGAGCTCTCGTTCGTCGGCACGTACATCGGGCGCGAGCGCATCCGCGACTCGCTCGTCGCACGCTACGGTCGGCGCCCGCGCCGGCCGACGTTCCTCCCGATCCACCAGAAGACGCAGCCGTTCGTGACGGTCGAACCGGGCGGCGAGCGCGCTCGCATCCGCCTCAAGATGCTGCAGGTCAACAGCGGCTGGGACGCCGAAGCGAGCATCGTGTCGGGTGTCTACGAGGAGCAGATCGTGCGCGAGGACGGCGTGTGGCGCATCCACGGCATGGACCTCGAGTACATCGTCGTCGCGGAGTGGTCGGCGGGGCTGCCGGGTGTCACGCGAGACCTCGGGCGCACCTTCGCCCCGACTCCCGAGGCGATCGCGGCGTTCGACCCGGCACCGGATGCGCCGCTGCGCGGACTCGCGTACGCCCCGTTCCCCGACATCGGCCCGCTCGGCTTCCATTTCGCGAATCCCGTGAGCGGGCGCGAGCCCGCGATCCGCTGGGAGTGGTCGGACGGCCGCTTCGATTCGTCCACGTTCTTCGAGTCCGGCTCTGCGCCGGCATCCGACACGACAGGAAAGGCTTCCCCATGACCGACGAGCTCTTCGATGTGACCGGCAAGGTGGCCCTCGTCACGGGCGGCACCGGCGGGATCGGCGGCATGATCGCGCGGGGGCTCGCCAGCCGCGGGGTCCGCACGTACATCGCCGGCCGCGATGCGCGGAAGGCGGCATCCGTCGCCGACGAGATCTCGAAGGTCGGCGAGTGCATCCCGCTCGTGGGCGACCTCGCCGAACCGGAGGGCGTCGCGGCCCTCGCCGCTGCGTTCGCCGAGCGCGAGGACGCACTCCACATCCTCGTGAACAACGCGGGGGCCCTCGGCCCGGACTCGCTCGCCGAGAGCACGACCGAGTCGTGGGACCGCATCATGGAGGTCAACGTGCGCGCGCCGTTCCAGCTCGTGCAGCATCTTGTGCCGCAGCTGCGCGCGGGTGTGCGCGCCGACGACCCGGCGCGCATCATCAACATCGGGTCGATCGGCGGGCTGCACATCCCGAACTGGGAGGCCCACGCCTACGGCGCCTCCAAGGCCGCACTCCACCACCTCACGCGCTCGCTCGCCAAGAAGCTCGGTCGCGAGGGGATCACCGCGAACGCGATCGCGCCTGGCCCCTTCCCGACGAGCATGACCGACACGGCGGCCGAGACGGTCCGCAAGAACGTGCAGACCTACATCCCGCTCGAGCGCGCGGGCGAGGAGAAGGACGTGCAGGGCGTGGTGGTGTTCCTGAGCTCGCGCGCGGGCGCGTACATCAACGGGATCACGATCCCGCTCGACGGCGGGTACATGGCGGCGCTGTAGCGCCGCGCGGCATCCGTCACAGCGGGTCGAGCTCGACGCCGTCGACCTCGGGCCCGTTGGGCGGATGCTGGTACCCGTGCGCCGTCATGCGGGTGTCGGGTCGCACCTCGCAGGGCACGCAGTCCGGCCAGTAGTGCTCCGGCACGCGGCCGCTGACCGGGTTCCGATAGTGGAACCACATCGGGAGGATCCCGGGCCACTCGATCACGTCACCGGTGCCACCGCGGAAGTGCTCCTCGCGGCGGCCGAGATCTGTCAGCAGCACGTCGGGCGGGAACCGCTCGAGCAGGGGGTTCGGGCGCGGCGGCGGGGCCTCATCGTCGCGCGGGCGCACCGCCGCCCAGCCGCCCTTCCACGTCGGGGATGTGAAGTACGGCTCGTCGATCGTGAGGCTCCACAGCCGCCACACGCCATCGGGTTCGAGCACGGTCTGGTCGTTGGGGTACATGCCCGCGTGGAACCCGGCTGCGTAGAACGCGCCCTCCGGCAGGTGCTCCTTGTGGGTGCGCGGCTGGAACAGACGTGTGCGAAGGTGAGCCGACCGCCCATCGGCGGAGACGTGGATCACAGGCTGGATGCGCCAGTGGTACGAGATGCCCGGGCGCGTGTCGGGCGGCGCTCCCCAGAGCTCGGTCACCGCCCGGTGGATGCGCTCCTTGCCGAGGTAGTAGCCCGCGAACGGCGACTGCTTGTTGCCCTTCTCGGCGTGCAGGTCGGCCATGTCGTCCCAGCGGAAGTCGTCGATGTAGTAGCCGTACGCCGACGACACGTTCTCGGTGGCGTCGTACGCGAGCGACCGCGCGAGCCGGCGGCGCAGGGTGGCGGCATCCGCCCCCGTCGTCCTCGGAGTGCCGGATGCGTGCGACAGCGCCGGTGCGGCGTGCGCGCCCAGGGGGGACATCGTGGAGGGTGTCTTCGCGTCGCCCCACCCGTCCGCGTAGCCCGCGCGCATGACCGCGTCGATGCGCACCTCGGTGAGCTTGAAGAGGACGCCGTCGCGGACGCACCGCGTGCGCAAGACGTGGACCTCCCACGCGCCGACGCCGTCTCGCGCGAGCATGCCGAGCTCGATGCTGCGTGTGACCGCCTCGCTGCCGTCGGCGGAGACCGTGACGACCGTGTCGAAGAGGGGGCGGTCGTTGAGGTCACCCGTGCCGAGCCCGGCGGGCCCCATCGTCTCGAGGGCGGTGCGGATGCCGTCCGCTCCGCGGAACACGCCCACGCCGGCGATCTCGATCGCCCCGTCGGGGGCGAAGAGGTCGACCACGTCGTCCCACATGCGACGGTCGACGTAGTACCCGTAGGCATGGACGAGATTGCGCACGGCATCCTCGTCGTTGAGGCGCCCGATCCGCGCCGCGAGCTCCTCGAGCGGTGCCGGATCGATGTCCGCCGCGCGCACGGACGGCGGGATGGGCGCGCCCGCCTCAGCGGCGGTGAAGTGGTACGGGACGACGGGCAGATCCGCGCCTCCGACGTTCGTCCACCCGTCTGCGTAGTCGCCCTCGAACTGCGGGAAGTAATGGTGCCCGCTGATGCGCCACGCGCCGCCCTCTCGCCGGTACTCGTTCTCGTAGAGCCCGCCCGAGATGCGCGCGCGTCCGCGGCCGTCGCCTTCGAAGGTGAGCGACATCCATCTGCCGCGCGCGCGATCGCCGGCGTCGAGCAGCGTCACGACGGGCTCGTCGACGAACTCGGTGACGAACGCGGATGCCGCGGGCAGCCCAGCCGGCGCGCCGTCGACCGTGATCACGGCATCGGCTGCGAACAGCGCCGCGAGCTCGTCGTGGCGGGCGAGCTGCCTGTGGTGCGCGTAGGCGCGCTGGAGGTCTTTGACCGCGCGCAGCGACTCGATCGCCGCGACATCGCGGGTGAGTTCGGCGAGGGGATCGGCCATGTCAATCGGAGACCAGGGAGCTGATGTACTCGGCGGACTCGCGCAGCTGCTCCACGCGCCAGGCCGCCTTCTCTCCCTCGGTCAGCAGGGGCGTTGTGCCGAGAAGGGCCATCGCCGCCTGAACCTCGTCGCCTCGGAAGATGGGTGCCGCGACGGACGCCAGCCCGGTTCGCTGCAGGTCGGCCCACGCGATGCGCTCCTTGCGCACTTTCGCGAGCTCGGCCTGCTCGCGCAGCTGCTCGGCCGGCGAGAGCTCCTCGAGCGCGCGGGAGACGACAGCCGGGTCGGACTGGAAAGCGAACAGCACGCGCGACTGCGCCGCCTTGAGCTCGAGCATCGTGCCGACCCGCACGGTCAGCACGATCGTTCCGGCGCGGGCCTCTTCGACCAGCGTCACGACCGCACCCGATCGGCCGAGGAAGGAGAGCACCACGGTCAGGTCCGTCTTGATCGCGAGGTGCGCCATAACCGCCGGCGCGAGCGTGAGGACCTGCTGGCGGGTCGAGACGAACCCGGCGAGCTGGTCGAGCAGCGGGCCCGGCGTGTACGCGGGCGTGAGGAAGCCGGCGCCCTGCAGCGCGAGCAGGTAGCGGTGCGCCGTCGTGCGGTTGAGCCCGAGGCGCTCCGACACGAGGTTGGGCGTGAGAGCGCGCGTGTGGGCGTCGAAGAGGGCCAGGACGTCGGCCGCCCGATCGATCGACTGGATCGGCCCGCGCTCGTCGCGCGAGGAGGAGCCGTTCTGCGAGACCCGGGCACGGCCGTGGGTCGGCGCCGTCATGTCGCCTCCCGGGATTCGGTCCTGGATCGCATGTTGTTCATAATACAGATCGGGCGTTCATATCCCGATCACGCGCGATAGCCGCCGTCGACGGGCAGGTGCACGCCGCTGATGTGGCCCGACCGATCGCTCAGCAGCCACGCGGCGGCTTCGGCGACATCCGAGGTGAGCGCGGTCTTGCGCAGCGGGGTCGCGGCGACGCGCGCCTCGACCCCACCGGGAATCGCGCGCCGCGTCGCGTCGAGCATCGGCGTCTCGGTCGGGCCGGGTGCGATCGCGTTGACCCGGACGCCCGCGGGCCCTGCGTCGTGGGCTGCCGTGAGCGTGAGGCCCAGAACGGCGTGCTTCGTCGCCTGATAGGCTCCCAGCCCGCTGCTCGCCTTCATCGCCCCGACGCTCGTGACGTTGACGACCGCACCGCGGCCGGCCGCGCGCATGCGCGCGAGCTCGCTCCGCAGGCACAGCCACATCCCCTTCACGTTGACGGCGATGATGCGGTCGAACTCGTCCTCCGCGAGCTCCTCGAGTGTGCCGGCCTGCGTCATCGCGGCGTTGTTGAGCGCACCGTCGATGCGTCCGAACCGCGCGACCGTCGCCTCGACCATGCCCTCGACGTCGTCGCCCGAGGTGACGTCGCATGTCACCGCGGCCGCGTCGTGACCGTCGCGCCTGAGTTCGTCGACGATCTCTGCGAGCAGCGACTCGCTGCGCGCGGCGAGCATGACGGACGCCCCCTCCCGCGCGAAGAGGCGGGCGGAGTCGGCCCCGATCCCCGTGCTCGCTCCCACCACCAGAACCGCCTTGCCCTCGAGCAGGCGTCGAGTCGTCTCGGTCATCGCTCTCCTCCATCGTGACCGTCGCGAGATGCGATCGGTCGATCCGCATACCGAACAATCTGACTGTATTGTGACCAATGCGCAAGCGACGATCCCACCAGCGGTGCGCGCAGCCGCGAGAACGGAGTCTGACGATGCAGTCGAAGACAGCCCCGCGCGAGGACAGGATCGGCGAACCTCGCTGGCCTTCCTTCCGCGAACTCCAGACAGCCGAGCCGCCCGAGTCGTCGTGGTCGCTGTTCGGTCCCGATGACGAGCTCGGCACGATCAACTTCCTCACCGACGACGTGCGGCGCCGCGCAGCGGGTCTCGTGCGGACGGGGCGCACCTTCAACCTCGACTACCCGATCGGCGCGTTCGATCCGTTCCCCACCGGGACGCGACCGGAGGCCGCGCACACGATGTTCAGCAACAACCCATGGCATTTCGACGACTGGCTGGACTCCTTCTATCTGCAGGCCACGACGCAGATCGACGCGCTGCGGCACATCGGGGATCCCCGGCACGGCTTCTACGGCGGACGCGTGCGAGAGGACATCTCGGAGCAGACGACGACTCTCGGCATCCAGAACTATGCCGAAGCGGGCATCGTCGGGCGCGGCGTGCTCCTCGACGTCGAGCGCCATCTCGCCGCCGAGGGGCGCCCCATCGATCAGAGCACGTCGTACGAGATCGGCGTCGAAGACCTCGAAGCGACGGCGGAGCGCCAAGGCGTGCGGTTCGAGGACGGCGACATCCTCCTCGTCCGAACCGGGTGGGCGGAGTACTGCCGCGTCGAGATGGACGCCGCCGCTCGTGCCGCGTTCGCGAAGCAGATCCGCGTGCCGGGGCTCGCCACGACGAAGGCGGTCGTCGGGTGGCTGTGGGACCACCACTTCTCGCTCGTCGCAGTCGACAACCTCGGCGTCGAGTGCTTCCCGTACACCGCCGGGAACGACCTCGTCGTGCCGGGCGTCCCCGCCCCCGAGCGCGGCATCGACCATAACGGCGGCATCCATCGGCCCCTGCTCACGATGCTGGGTTTCGCACTCGGGGAGATGTGGGCCCTCGAGGACCTCGCCGCCGACTGCGCGCGGGACGGCGTCTACGAGTTCCTCCTGACGGCCAAGCCGCTGCACCTTCCCGGCGGGGCCGGGTCGCCCGCGAACGCCCTCGCGATCAAGTGAGCTCCGCCGTGGGATCGAGCCAGACGCCGACCCTGCCCGAGATCGCCCGGGCGGTGACTCGCCTCGAGTCGCTGCGCACCGTGAAGGACGTCCAGCGCGTGTACGCGCACCTGCTGCAGCTCGGCCTCGCGTCGGATGCAGCGGAGCTGTTCACGGCTGACGCCGAGGTGCTCTGGGGAGAGACGTCCGTTCGCGGGGCCGACGCGATCCGCGCGTGGCTCGACGAGCGATCCGCGCACGCACGTGCCTCCGGCGGTCTGTACACCGAGATCATCGACGAGCCCGTCGTGCATCTCTCGCCGAAGGGGACGACTGCCTACGGTCGCTGGTCGGCCATGACGTTCGTCGGCGACGGCCAGGGCGCGGCACGCGTCGAAGGCGGCCTCTACGAGAACGAGTACCGCCTGTCGGACGGACGGTGGCTCATCTCAGCCCTTCGTTTCCATCCGCAGTTCGACGGGCCGTACGAGGAGGGCTGGACGAACGCCGGCGGCGCCCCGCTCCCGCTCATCCCGACGCACTTCGGCGCGTCCGATGCCGGGACGCCGCTCATGGCACCCGTGGGTCCGCCGCCGGAGGCGCCCGCCCGCGCCCAGGTGTCCGCCCGCATCGCACGCCTCAACGACGAGGACGCCGTCCGCAACCTCGTTCACGCGTACGGGTACTACGTCGACCGGCGGATGTGGACCGACGTCATCGATCTCCTCGCGGACCACGCGCTCGTGCGCCTCGGTGCGGACGGGTCCGACTCCGCGCGGCGCGGGCGCAGCGCGGCGCGCGCCGTGTTCGAACGAATGGGCCCGGAGGGTCTGCGGTACGGCGAGACGAACGAGCACCCCCTCTTCGATCTCGTCGTGCGGATCGAGCCGGATGCCCGCACCGCGGTCGCGCGCGGCATCCAGCTCGGCATCCTCGGCGACGTGCGCGCCCGCGAGGCCTACTGGGAGTTCGCGGTGCTCTCCGTGCGCGCCGTCAAGGGCGAGGACGGGCTGTGGCGCATGGCGGCGATCGAGTGCGACACGCTGTGCCGAGCCGCGTACGCCGACGGCTGGGGTGCGGGCGGAGCCGTGCCGAGCGCACGGCCCATCGCGCCGACGCCCGATCCGCAGTGGCGATCTGCTCCGCCGCGGGCGGTGGATGGGGCATCCGTCGATTCGGAGCTCGACCGGCGCTTCCGCCGATCGCTCGCGTATGACGGCGTCGAGAACGTGTCGGGCGCATACGGCTACTTCCTCGACGACTTCCGGTGGGCCGACATGGCCGCGATCTTCGCGCGGCGAGGGCACAAGCAGTCCGCGTTCGCCGGGTATGCGATCGGTCACGACGCGATCCTGGGCACGGCGGTCGCGTGCTACGGGCCGACGAAAGCCGCCCGCACGATGGTCAGCTTCCACTGGCGCACGCAGCCCGTGATCCACGTGTCGCACGATGCGCGCTCCGCGAAGCTGCGGACGCGCCTTTTCCAGCCGCGCACGGCCGTCGAGCCGGATGCCACGCCCAAGGACTTCTACATGGGCGGACTCCATTCGGGGATGTACCCGAACGACCAGGCGGTGCTCGAGGACGGCACGTGGCGGCTGTGGAGCCTCGCCGTCGACGAGCACTACTTCGCGATGCAGAGCTGGCGTGGCGGGTGGGCGGGCGTCGAGCCGCGGCCCCGGGGCGAGCACCCGCGCCGGAGCATCGTGCTCGACGAGTACCCGCCTGAGATCCTCCTGCGCGACATCGTTCCGCGCGAGACCGGGTTCCGCGGTGGGCCGGGGCAGCTGAAGGAGTGGCCCGAGATCCTGCCGATGTGGTTCCACTACCGCAATCCGGTCAGTGGGCGTGTGCCGGAGCTGTACTGGCCCGACTGCGTCCCGTGCGAGGTGGCACCGCACACCCGCATGTCGTCGCACGGGTTCCAGACCCCGGCGGACGGTCCGCAGATCGACGGCCTACCGGTCGCGGTGCCATCGGTCGAAGATCCAAGATGACCGGATTGTGGACAACTATTGCGAAATGTGAACTTCGCGTACTACCGTGACCCCTGAGGCAGTAAACCTGAAACTCGCCTCGGACAATCCCGGTACAAGCGAGAGTCCCCCGCTCTCGCAGACGACAAGGAAGTCACATGTCCCGAACATGGCGCCTCGTGGGAGCAGCGGCCGCGGCCGCTCTGAGTCTCGGAGCCCTGGCGGCCTGCGCCCCGGCATCCGGCGGGTCCGGCGGCACCGCCGACGGCGACGCCGGAACGCTCGCCCTCTACTCGTTCATCGAACCGTCGAGCTGGGACCCCGCGTCCTTCGGTGAGAGCCCGTACCTGCCGTACGCACTCGCTGTGTACGACTCGCTGTTCGTTCTCGACGAGAACGGCGAGGTCGCCCCGAAGCTCGCCACCGGCTACGAGTACAGCGACGACAAGACGCAGCTGACGCTGACGCTCCAGGAGGGGGTGACGTTCGACGACGGCACCCCGTTCGATGCGGAGGCCGTGAAGGCGAACGTCGAGCACTTCCAGGGCTACGCCACACCCGCCGGGCCGCTGCTGCAGAACGTGGCCGAGGTCGAGATCGTGGACGACGCGACCGTGGTGCTGCAGCTGTCGCAGCCCGACCCCGGCCTGCTCTTCTCGCTCACGCAGGCCGCCGGGCTCATGGGCAACCCCAACACGCTCGGCACCGACGAGATCGCTGCGGAGCCGGACGGCACGGGCCCGTACGAGCTCGACACGGAGCGCACGGTCGTCGGCTCGCAGTACACCTTCCAGCGCAAGGACGGGTACTGGGACCAGGAGTACCCGTACTCCACCGTCACCTACACGCTGTTCCCCGACGAGGTCGCGCGGCTCAACGCGTTCAAGGCCGGCCAGATCGACTACGCGCACACGACGACCGCATCGGCGGCGATCGACACGACCCGCGCGGTCGCCGACTCCGTGATGCAGGAGACCTCCGTCACGTGGGAGGGCCTCTTCTTCTTCGACCGTGACGGCGTGCTGCAGCCCGAGCTCGCCGACCCCCGCGTGCGCGAGGCGCTCGCGATCGCCATCGACGTGGACGCGATGATCGACGCCATCCGCGGCGGCTACGGCGAAGCGACGAACCAGATCTTCTCGCCGACCATGGACGCCTACGTCGAGGAGTTCGACCGCGCCTACGAGTACGACCCCGAGCGTGCGAAGCAGCTGCTGGCCGAGGCGGGATACCCCGACGGGTTCACGATCCCGTGGCCGCGGACGGGATCGATCCTGCCCGAGATCTACACCGCGATCTCGCAGTACTGGAGCGAGATCGGCGTGACGACTCAGGACATCCAGTGGGCGCCCGGCGAGGCTTCGCAGTCGATCATGGCGGGCGACTATGGGCTCGTGTACTTCTCGAACCTGCAGCTGCTCGACACATGGTCGGTCATCCAGCTGTCGGTCGCGCCGAACACGCAGTACAACCCGTTCCACTCCCAGACACCCGAGCTGGACGCGCTGATCGCCGCCCTGCAGACCGCGTCGGACGAGGAGTCCGCTGAGGCCGCTCAGGCCGTCAACGAGTACCTCGTCGAGAACTTCTGGTACGCGCCGCTCTACCGCCCGGCCCTGTTCTACCTGACGGTGTCGGACGTCGACCTCACGGTCCTGCCGGGTTACATCCAGCCGCCCATCTGGGCCTTCCAGCCGGCGAAGTGAGCGTCGTACTCCTCCGGCGCGCGATCTCGGGGATCATCCTGGTCCTCGTGATCTCCTTCCTCGCGCAGCTGCTCGTGCTGCCGGGTGTCGACAACATCGCGCGCAACGTCCTCGGAGAGCTGGCGAGCGAGCAGCAGGTTGCGCAGAAGGCCCACGAACTGGGTCTGGACCGGCCGTTCTTCGTGCGGTACGTCGACTGGCTCACGAGTGCGCTGCAGGGTGACTTCGGCTCGTCGTACTACACGACGCAGACGGTGGCGGATGCGATCGCGTCGCGGCTGCCGGTGACCCTGTCGCTCGTGATCCTGGTGACCGCGCTGACCGGCCTCATCGCCTTCGCGCTCGGAATCGTCGCGGCGGTGAACCGCGGATGGGTGGACCGGATGCTGCAGGTGCTCGTCGTCGTCGCCGACGCGCTCCCGGCGTTCGTCATCGCGATGCTTCTCGCCACGGTGTTCGCCGTGCAGCTCAAGTGGTTCCCCGCGACCGGCTACGTGCCGCTGTGGGAGTCGCCGATCGGGTGGGCGGCGTCGCTCGTGCTCCCGGTCGCGGCCATGACGGTATCCGGCGTCGTGGGCGTCTCGCAGCTCGTCCGCTCGTCGGCGATCACCGTCCTGCGCAGCGACTACTTCCGCACGCGGCGCAGCCGGGGCCTCTCGAACGGCTACCTGCTCGTGACGACGGTGCTGCGCAACTCCGCGACGCCCGGCATGGCGGCGCTCGCGGTGCAGGTCGTCGGCCTGCTCGGAGCATCCGTGGTCATCGAGGTCGTGTTCGCCCTGCCCGGCCTCGGCTCGCTGGCCGTGCAGGCGGCTCTCCGGTCCGACATCCCCATGATCCTGGGCGTGCTCATGGTCTACGTCGTCGTCGTGGTCATCGTGAACCTGCTCGTCGACTTCCTGATCGCCTGGGTCAATCCGAAGGTGAGGCTGCGCGCATGACCGTCCAGGAGAGCGTCGCCATCCCGCGCACCGGGGTCGTCCGCCGGCTGTTCGCCAATCCGTTCGGCGTGGGCTCCGCCGTCGCGATCGCGCTGATCGTGCTCATCGCCGTGCTCGCGCCTGTGCTGCCGTTGCCGTCGCCCAACGCCGGTGATCTCTCGAGCGCGATGCAGGGCCCCGGCCCCGAGCACTGGCTCGGCACCGACACGACCGGGCGAGACATCCTCAGCCGGCTGATCTGGGGCGCGCGCGTCAACCTGCTCGGAGCCGCACTCGCCGTGCTGGTCGCGCTCGCGCTCGGCGTGCCGCTCGGCATCGCCGCCGGCTACTACCGCGGCTGGGTCGATTCCGCAGCCGGATGGATCAACGATCTCGTCATGGCGCTGCCCGGCATCATCGTCCTCCTCGCGGTCAGCGCCGTCATCGGGCCGTCGATCTGGACTGCGATGGCGATCTTCGGTGTGATGCTCGCGCCCGCGTACTTCCGCATCGTGCGGGCGTCGGTGCTCGCAGTACGAGGCGAGCTCTACGTCGACGCGGCGGTCGTCGCCGGACTGTCGGATGCGCGCATCCTCTCGCGCCACGTCGTCGCGGTTGTGCGCGCGCCGCTGCTCATCCAGGGCGCGCGGCTCGCGGTCATCGCGATCGCGATCCAGGCGGGTCTCGAGTTCCTCGGCATCGGCGACGTGACCGTGCCGTCATGGGGCGGGATGCTCAACGAGGGCTTCCGGCGCATCTACGACACTCCTCTGCTCATCGTGTGGCCGAGCCTCGCGATCGGAATCGTGAGCATGGCGTTCGTGCTGTTCGCCAACGCGCTGCGCGACGCGCTCGAAGAGCGGACGGTCGTCTCGCGCACCCGGCGACCGCGGCGACGCCCCGCCCAGACGGCGCCCGCCGGCGCGCCGCAGCCCGACGCCGGGCCGGCACCGCTGCTGGCCATCTCGGACCTGCGGATCGCATACGGCTATCGCACGGGCGACATCGAGGTCGTGCACGGCATCTCGCTCGACATCCGCGCCGGCGAGGTGATGGGGCTGGTCGGAGAGTCGGGCTCAGGCAAGTCGCAGACCGCGCTCGCGACGCTCGGGCTGCTGCCCGAGGGCGGCCACGTGACGGCCGGCTCCATCCGATTCGACGGGATCGAGCTGACGGATGCCGGCGAGAGGACGTACGAGCGGCTCCGCGGCTCGGAGATCGCGTACGTCCCGCAGGAGCCCATCACCAACCTCGACCCGACGTTCACGATCGGCAGTCAGCTCGTCGTCCCGATGCGCAAGAAGCTGGGACTGTCGCGGGCGGAGGCGCGCGAGCGCGCGCTCGAGCTGCTGCGGCAGGTGGGCATCGTGGACCCCGAGCGCGTCTTCTCGTCGTACGCGTTCCAGCTGTCCGGAGGAATGGCGCAGCGCGTGCTCATCGCGGGTGCGGTGTCGTGTCAACCGCGCCTCCTCATCGCGGACGAGCCCACGACGGCGCTCGACGTCACCGTGCAGGCCGAAGTGCTCGATGTGCTGCGCGGACTGCAGCGCGAGACCGGCATGGCGATGCTCATGGTGACGCACAACTTCGGTGTCGTCGCCGACATCTGCGACCGCGTCGCCGTCATGTCGCACGGCGAGATCGTCGAGACCGGCGACGTGCGGTCGGTGCTCGGCGACCCGCGGCACGAGTACACGCGCTCGCTCCTGGACGCGATGCTGAGCGAATCGGTCGTGCGCGACGACATCGATGCGCGCGGAAAGGAGGTCGTGGCATGACGACCGTGGCAGCTCCCACCGCATCGACGATCGCGGTCGCGGACGAGCCGCTGCTGAGGGTGACCGACCTCTCGGTCGGCTACCCGTCGGGCCCGCGCCGCACCTTCACTCCCGTCGTCCACGACGTGAGCTTCGACGTCTCCGAGGGCCGCACGCTGGGCCTCGTCGGCGAGTCCGGATCGGGCAAGTCGACGATCGGACGCGCGATCCTCGGCCTCGTGCAGCCGCAGAGCGGATCGATCCGGTTCGCCGGACGCGAGATCGCCCACCTCTCGCGCCGTCAGCGACGCCCGCTCGCGCGCGAGATCCAGGTGATCTTCCAGGACCCGTACTCGTCGCTCAACCCGGCGATGCAGATCCAGGACATCCTCGCCGAGCCGCTCATCGCCCAGGGACGCTCGCTGCGCGACGCGCGCGCACACGTGCGGAGTCTGCTCGACGCAGTCCACCTGCCGTCGGACGCCGCGCGTCGCGTGCCGAGCGAGTTCTCGGGAGGGCAGCGGCAGCGAGTCGCGATCGCGCGGAGTCTCGCGACGGACCCGCGGCTCATCGTGTGCGACGAGCCGGTGTCGGGCCTCGACCTCAAGACGCAGGCGCGTGTGCTGGACCTGCTCATCGAACTGCAGCAGCGCACCGGCGTCGCTTTCCTGTTCGTGTCGCACGATCTCAGCGTGATCCGCCACATCAGCCACGACGTCATGGTGCTGCTGCGCGGAAGGACCGTCGAGTCCGGCGGCGTTCGCGAGGTGACGGAGAACCCGCGCGACGACTACGTGCGACGCCTGTTCATGTCGTCGCCGGTGAGCGACCCCGACGAGCAGGCACGGCGACGAGCCGCACTGCGGGAGCTCCCGTCGGTCATCGCGCCCGCCGGCTGATCGCGTTTCGTCTCGAAGCGAGACGAAGTGTCACCGCCCGGAGTCGTCGTCGTTGTCGCGCTTCCTGCCGTACCGGCGCACGTACGAGACGATCCACACCACGAGCGTGCCCGCGAGGATCACGACCGTCACGCCGTAGAGCAGCGCCTGCTCGAACTGGCTGATCACGGGCGTTTGCCCTCCGCGGCATCCGCCACCGTCTTCGCGATGCGCGACGCGCGCGTCGCGGGCTTGCGGGCCATGTCGACCGCTGCGATGCCCTGCTTGCGCGCCGACGGGGGGAAGGCGTCCCACCGAGCGCGCGCGTCGGGGTTCGCGTCGAGCGCCGCGGCGAGGTCGTCGGGCTCGCGCAGAGCCTCGGCGTTGTCGAAGACGGTCCACATGCCGTTCTGCTTCGCGATCTCGATCGCACGGATGCCCGCGGGCGCCAGCAGACCGGCCGCCTCGAGCTTCGCGACGCGCTCCTTGTTCGACGCCGCCCAACCGCTCAGAGGGCGCCGCGGTGCGAACCACAGACCGCCCCGCTGCTCGTCGAACGTGCGCACCGGGCCGTCGATCCAGCCGAAGCACAGCGCGTGCCGGATCGCGTCCTCGTATTCGACGAACGTGAGGCCGGAGCCGGGCCGCGCGCGCACGAGCCACGCGCCCTTCGACGTGGCGTGGTGCTCTTCGAGCCAGGCGCGCCAGGTCGCGGCATCCGCAGCCTCGACGCGTTCGCCGTCGTCAAGCGCTCCCATGCCCCGACGATAGCGCGGGCCGCCGACACGCGCTCTTGGTCAGACGCCCTCGGGAAGGTCGCTCTCGAGAGGCTCTCGCACGACCAGATCGGCGACCGAGTCGACCACCTCGTCGGGGCGGAACGGGTACTTCTCGATCTCGGCGCGATCGCTGATTCCGGTGAGCACGAGCACGGTGTGCAGCCCCGCCTCGATGCCCGCGACCACGTCGGTGTCCATGCGGTCTCCGATCATGCCCGTCACCTCGGAGTGCGCGCCGATGCGGTTGAGCGCCGAGCGGAACATCATCGGGTTGGGCTTGCCGACGACGTACGGCTCCTTGCCGGTCGCCTTCGTGATGAGCGCGGCGAACGACCCGGTCGCGGGAACGACTCCGTAGGGAGTGGGGCCGGTGGCATCCGGATTCGTGATGATGAACCGCGCGCCCGCGTTGATGAAGCGGATCGCCTTCGTTATCGCCTCGAACGAGTACTGCCGCGTCTCGCCGACGACGACGTAGTCGGGTTGCGTCTCGGTCATGATGTACCCGGCTTCGTGCAGCGCCGTCGTCAGGCCCGCCTCGCCGATCACGTAGGCGGTGCCGCCGGGCATCTGCGACCGCAGGAACTCGGCCGTCGCCAGGGCGGAGGTCCAGATGCGATCCTCCGGCACGTCGAGCCCTGAGCGCGCCAGCCGTGCGCTCAGGTCGCGCGGCGTGAAGATCGGGTTGTTCGTCAGCACGAGGAACGGCGTGCCGGTGTCACGCCACTGCGCGAGCAGCTCCGCGGCGCCGAGGATCGGACGATTCTCGTGCACGAGCACGCCGTCCATGTCGGTCAGCCAGCACTCGATGTCGGCCCGGGTCCGCATGCGCACAGCCTAGCGATGCCGCCTGCCGGGGCGTCCGCATCCGCGCCTTCGCAAAGGGCCGTAGTCTTCACTCGTGAGTCGCGCCGAGTGGAACCCGCGGGAGCTTCCCGACCTCGCCGACCACACGTATCTCGTGACCGGTTCGAACGCCGGATTGGGCTACTTCGCGTCGGAGCAGCTCGCCCGCGCGGGCGCGCGCGTGATCATGACCGGACGCAATCCGAACCGGCTCGCGGCCGCGCGCGCGGCGGTGTATCGAAGGGTTGCGGATGCCGCGTCCCGCGCCGCGGTCGACACGATGATCCTCGACACGAGCAACCTCGGCTCGGTGCGCGCCGCCGCCGCGACCGTGCGCTCGCGCAAGCACCTGGACGGCGTGCTGCTGAACGCCGGCATCGTCCACACGCCGAAGGAGCGGCAGACGACGCTCGACGGGCACGAGCTCGTGTTCGCGACCAACGCTCTCGGCCACTTCGCGCTCGCGGGCGAGCTGCTGACGACGCTCGCCGCTTCGGCGGGGCGCATGGTGTGGGTCGGCAGCATGTCGACGTCGCTCACGCCGTACGACCCCGCCGACCCCGAGCTCGCCGAGGGCTACTCCGCGTGGCGGGCGTATGTGCAGTCGAAGACGGCGACCGCGGCGCTCGGCCTCGAGGCGGACCGGCGGCTGCGTGAAGCCGGCGTTCCTGTGGCGAGCGTCGTCGCGCATCCGGGCTACTCGACCAGCGGTCGCACCCCCGGGATCATCGGCGTCAACGAGCCGAGCCGCATGACGCGGTTCGTCGACAACCTCCAGGCCGCGATCGCCCAGTCGAAAGAGCACGGCGCATGGCCGCTCGTGCGCGCTCTCGTCGACCCGTCGATCGCGGGCGGCGAGTTCTGGGGGCCGCGCTACATCACGCACGGTGAGCCCCGCCGCGCGAGGGCGTCACGCCTCACGCGCAGCCGCGAGGTCGCGGAGCGTCTGTGGGGTGCGTGCGAGGACGCGACCGGCGTGCGCTGGCCCTTCGAGCGCGCGGCGCGCGCGGCGCGCGTGCGCCGGCGCTGACGCTCGGCGCAGGGCGCGGCTGCGCCTCTTGGCGAGTCGCCACGACGTGCGGGCGGGGTCGATGCCTTTTTGGCGAGTCGCCGCGAGGTGCGGGCAGGGTCGACTCTTCTTGGCGAGTCGCCACGAAGTGCGGGCAGGGTCGACTCCTTTTGGCGAGTCGCCCTGAAGCGCAGGGCGAGGTTGCGTTTTCCGCTGAGGCGTCGGGCGAGGCGTGGCGGATGCGTCGCCACGAAGTGCGCGTTACGGGAGCGGCTCTTGGCGAGTCGCCACGAAGTGCGCGTGACCTGAGCGGCTTCTGGCGAGTCGCCACGAAGTGCGCGTGACCTGAGCGCCTTTTGGCGAGTCGCCAGAAGGCGCCGGGGGCGGGGTGCGGGGCAGGCGGGGGCCGTCGCCTGGGTGGGACGGCTCAGGCCGTGAGCCACACCGCGTCGGCGGCATCGGCCGGCAGGGGCACCTCGATGTCGTCGATGCGGATGGCCGTCGCATCCGTCACCGTCACGATCGCGCCTACGACGACCCCCGCGTCCTCGAGCGCGCGCAGCATCGCGGGGTCCCGGTCGCTCACGCGAAGCACCCGGCCCTCGTGACCCGCCGGCGCCTGCGAGAGGAGCACGAACGGCTCGCGGTGGACGACGCCCGAGGCATCCGGGATCGCGTCTCCGTGCGGATCGAACCGCGGGTGCCCGAGCCGCTCGTCGATGCGCTCCAGCAGCCGGTCGCTGATCGAGTGCTCGAGGATCTCGGCCTCGTCGTGCACCTCGTCCCACGTGTAGCCGAACTCGCGCACGAGCCACGTCTCGATCAGGCGGTGCCGCCGGATCACGCTCGCCGCTCGCCGCTCGCCCGCGGGCGAGAGCGACACCGGGCCGTAGGGTCGGTGGGTCACGAGCCCCTGCGCCGCGAGCTTCTGCACCATCTCGGTCACGCTCGACGGAGCGAGCCCCAGCACCGCCGCGAGCTGCGACGGGGTGATGCGATCGTCCTGCCACTCGGTGTGGTGGTAGATCGTCTTGAGGTAGTCGTCGATGGCGGGGGACGGCACGGACTCAGGCTACCTCGGCCATCACCACCGCCTGGCGCCGCAAGAGGTGCGGGACCGCGCCCACGCGAAGGCCGTGCCGGACACCGTGTCGGTACTCTGGGCGCGTGACGCCCACCCCGTCCCCCGCGGAGCCCGCGGACGCCGCCGCCGAGCGCCTTGCCGCGGAGGTCGAGCCCGTGCTCCCGGTCGGCGTGGGCCCGTGGCCGGGCGGACCCGACGCTTGGCCCGACGACCCGCGCTACGACCCCGAGCTCCTCGCCCACGGCGACCGGCGCAACGTCGTCGACGCGTACCGCTACTGGACAGTGGACGCGATCGTCGCCGACCTCGACACGCGACGCCACGCGTTCCACGTCGCGATCGAGAACTGGCAGCACGACATGAACATCGGCTCGATCGTCCGCAGCGCGAACGCGTTCCTCGCCGCCGAGGTGCACATCATCGGGCGCCGCCGCTGGAACCGCCGCGGCGCGATGGTCACCGACCGGTACCAGCACGTGCGCCACCATGAGGACGTCGCGGCTTTCCGGGAGTGGGCGGATGCCGCATCCGTCCCGATCATCGCGGTCGACAACGTCGAGGGATCGGTTCCCCTCGACCGCGCCGAGATCCCCGAGCGGTGCGCGTTCCTCTTCGGGCAGGAGGGTCCGGGGCTGTCCGCCGATGCGATCGAGGCTGCCGCATCCGTCGTCGAGATCACGCAGTACGGCTCGACGCGCTCCATCAACGCCAGCGCCGCCGCGGCCGTCGTGATGTACGAGTGGTGCCGCCGCTGGGCGCGCTGACCGGCCGGGCGCCGCTCACGATCCCGACAGCACGAGCCAGAGCAGCACTGCGTTGAGGATGATGAGGAAGACGGATGCCGCGGCTCCCGCGACCGTGGTGACGACGCGATTGCGGAATCGGCCCAGCACCTCGTGCTTCGCCGTCAGTGCGACGAGCGGGATGAGCGCGAACGGGATGCCGAAGGACAGCACGACCTGGCTCAGCACGAGAGCGAGGGTCGGATCGACGCCGAACGCGAGGATCGCGAGGGCGGGCAGAAGCGTCACGAGCCGGCGCGCGAGCAGCGGCACGCGGACGTGCAGCAGACCGTGCATGATCTCGGCGCCGGCGTAGGCGCCCACCGACGCGCTCGCGAGGCCGCTCGCCAGGAGGCCCACCGCGAAGAGCGTCGCGACTGTGGGACTGATGCCGGAGGCCAGGGCCGCGTACGCGCCTTCGAGCGAGTCGGTGCCGGGCACGCCGTCGAGGTTCGCCGCGGCCAGGAGCAGGATGCAGAGGTTCACGGTGCCGGCGATGATCATCGCGATCGTGACATCCCACTTCGTCGCCCGCAGCAGCCGCTTGGTCGAGATGCCGCGCAGGTCTTCGAGCGGCACGCCGCGGCTCGCGACCGCGGCGGTGCGCTGCTCGGGCGACGTGCCGGGCGGGGCGAAGCGGTCGCGCGCAAGCGCGCTGTGCGCGTAGATCGCATGCGGCATGATCGTCGCGCCGAGGATCGACGCGGCGAGCAGGACCGAGTCCGTGCCCTCGAACCGCGGCACGAGGCCGCCCACGATCCCGATCGGATCGGGCGGGGCGACGAATACGCCGTACGTGAAGCCGAGCGCGATGATGAGCACGAGGCCGATGACGACGAACTCGAACGGCTTGGCGCCCTTGTGGGACTGCACGAGCAGCAGCCCGATCGAGACCGCGCCGGTGATGAGGCCGCCCCACAGCAGCGGAACACCGAACAGGAGGTAGAGCGCGACGGCACCTCCGATCACCTCGGCGATGTCGGTGGCCATCGCGACGAGCTCCGCCTGCAGCCAGTATGCGCGGCGACCCCACTTGTTGCGCAGACGCCCGCCGAGTGTCTCGGGGAGGCTGCGCCCCGTCACGATGCCGAGCTTCGCCGACAGGTACTGGATGAGCCACGCCATGACGTTGCCGAGCACGACCACCCAGACGAGCAGATAGCCGTACCGCGCGCCCGCGGTCATGTTGCTCGCGACGTTGCCCGGGTCCAGATACGCCACGCCCGCGACCAGTGCGGGCCCGATGAGCCACGCGAGGCGGGGGAGCGTCGGGGCTCGCCGTACGCCGCCTTCGTACGCGCCGGCTCGTGTGCGGGTCGGTCGCACGCGGGCGGGCGCGGTGAGTTTCGGCATGCCGAAACCATAGCGGAATTTCGGTACGCCGAAAAGTGACGCGCCGTCGAAGCGCCGGGCTGGATCGCACCTCGTACGAGCGCTCGGATGGCGAAGTGCCGATTCGTCCCGGCGCTTTCACATCAGCGCGCGTGACCTCGTCACGTACGGGTGCTGCCGCCGCGGGCGTCAGTCGCCGGCCGTCATCCACTCCGGCCGCAGCACACGCCACCCGAGCGTGGCGAGGCGCGCGAGCATGTACACGCCGAAGAACGCGACCGCGAGCCACGCGAGCCCCGCCCCGCCCGTCGGGTGCAGCAGCGCGAGCGCGACGAGCGAGGGCAGGAACGGCAGGAGGTTCAGACCCCCCGCGATCGCGAGGTACCGCGCGTCGCCCGCGCCGATGAGGACGCCGTCGAGCACGAACACCACGCCGCACACCGGCTGCGCGACGGCGAGCACGATGAGCGCCGGCTGCACGTCGGCGGCCACGGCGGGATCGCCCGTGAACACCAGGCCGATGAGACCCGAGAAGCCGCCGATGAGAGCGCCGACGAGCACGCCGAACCACGCGCCCCACGCGACCGTGCGGCCCAGCACGCGGCGCACGAACGGCTCGTCGTGCGCGCCGAGTCCTCTGCCGATGAGCGCCTGGGCGGCGATCGCGAGAGCGTCGAGCGCGAACGCCGCCGTCGAGAAGATCGTGAACGCGACCTGCCAGCCCGCGAGCTCCTCCGTGCCGAGCATCGTCGCGACGGCGACCGTCGCGAGCAGCGCCAGTCGCAGCGAGACCGTGCGCAGGAAGAGCCAGCCGCCCGACCGGGCCGACCCGCGGACGCCGTCGCGCTGGGGCAGGACGGATGCCTCGTGCTCGCGCGCCAGTCGCCCGATCACGACCGCGTAGGCGGCCACCATTCCCCATTGCGCGAGGACGGTCCCGAACGCCGACCCCGCGATGCCCCATCCGAGGCCGTAGATGAACAGCCAGTTGAGGAGCGCGTTCGCCGCGAAGCCGATGCCCGCGATCCACAGGGGGGTCACCGTGTCCTGCATGCCGCGCAGGAGACCGGTCGCGGCGAACACGATGAGCATCGCCGGGAGCCCCCACATCGAGATGCCGAGGTATGTGATGGCGTCCGCTGCCACGTCCGGACTCGCGCCGAAGAGCCCGACGAGCAGAGGAGTCGCGAGGTAGCCGGGGACCGCGAGGAGGGCGCCGAGCCCGAGTGCGAGCCACAGCCCGTCGATGCCGACCGACACCGCGCGCGACGGATCGCCGGCGCCGAATCGTCGGGCCACGGCGGGCGTGGTCGAGTAGGCGAGGAACACCATGAGCCCGACGATCGTCTGCAGCACCGCCGACGCGATGCCGAGCGCCGCGAGCGGCACGACGCCGAGGTGGCCGACGAGCGCCGAGTCGACGATGAGGAAGAGCGGCTCCGCAACGAGCGACCCGAGGGCGGGCACCGCGAGGCGCAGGATCGCGCGGTTCAGCGTCGCGGGTCGGGTCGTCACGCGTCGAGCCTAGAGCGGACCCGGGACGCCGAGGCTCGCCGCCGCGCGAGCCTTCGGGGCTGCCCCGGCGCCGGTCGATAGGTTCGAAGAGTCTGTGCTCGCCTGAGTCTCGCCCGGGGGAAGAGATGGATCTGACCGCACGCCTGCGCCGATGGTTCGAGCTATTGCCCGGATGGGTGCGGGTGGCCGTCGGAATCGTGGCCATCGCGCTCGGCGCCGTCATCGTGCTCCGGCCCACGACATCGCTGGGCGTGCTCGCGCTGCTCATCGGCGCGGGGCTCGTCCTCACGGGCGTGCTCACGCTGACGGGCGGCGGCGAGGCGGAGCCGGCGGGGTCGCCGTCGCGCTGGCGTGGTCTGCTCGCGGCGGTGTGGATCATCGCGGGCGTCTTCGTGCTCGCGTGGCCCGGGCTGACGGTGCGCGTGCTCGCGCTCGTCGTCGGGATCGCGCTCATGGTGAACGGCGTCGCATCGCTGCTCGCCGCGTTCCGCAGGGGTGTGACGCCCGATGCCCGCGTGGCGTCCGGGGCGTTCGGCCTTGCGGGGATCGCCTTCGGCGTCCTCGCGCTCGCGTGGCCCGACATCACGCTCCTGGTCGTCGCGATCGTGTTCGGCGCGCGCCTGATCATGTCGGGCGTCGCCGAGGTGTGGCTCACCATTCGGCATCGCGCTCGCGACGAGACGGGGGCGGACGAGCCGGATGCCCGTCCGAGCGTGCTGCGACGGTGGGTCCGCACGGTCGCTGCGGTGCTCGCGCTCGTGCTGGCGGGGGCGGCCGCATCCGTCAGTCTGTCGATTCGCGCGGGGAGTCCCGTCGTCGACGACTTCTATGCGGCGCCGCGCACGGTGCCCGACGAGCCGGGCGAGCTCGTCCGCGCCGAGCCCTTCACGCGCGGCGTGCCGCAGGACGCGCTCGCGTGGCGGATGCTCTACACGACGACGAACCAGGACGGTCGCTCCGCGATCTCGAGCGGCATCGTGGTCGTTCCTCGCGAGGGCGCGGGCGACTGGCCCGTGGTCGACTGGGCGCACGGGACGACTGGCGTCGCACAGCACTGCGCGCCGTCGCTGTCGCCGCAGCCGTTCGAGTCGGGCGCACTGTTCGTGCTGCCCGACGTGATCGCGAACGGGTGGGCACTCGTGGCGACGGACTACATCGGGCTGGGGACCGAGGGGCCGCATCCGTATCTCGTCGGCGACCCGACCGGCCACGCCGTGCTCGACGCCGTGCGCGCCGCGCGGCAGCTCGACGACGCGCGCCTCGGCGACCAGACGGTCGTGTGGGGCCACTCGCAGGGTGGCGGCGCGGCCCTCTGGGCGGGGGTGCTCGCCGACGAGTACGCGCCGGACGTGCCCCTCGACGGGGTGGCCGCGCTCGCGCCGGCCGCCGACCTCAGCGGTCTCGCGAACGACCTCCCGCACCTGACCGGCGGAAGCCTCATCATGTCGTTCGTGATCGACGCGTATGCGCACGTCTTCGACGACATCACGTATCGCGAATATGTCCGCCCGGGCGCCGAGGCGACCGTGCGCGAGATGGCCACGCGCTGCTTCGCCGACCCTGCGACCGCTGTCTCGGTGCTGGATCTGATGGGGCTCTCGAACGACCCCGACATCCTCGCGGCGGATCCCACAGGCGGACCGCTCGGGACGCGCCTCGTCGACAACACCCCGCCGGCCGAGATCACCGCACCGCTGCTGATCGGGCAGGGGGCCGCGGACCGGCTCATCCTCCCCGAGACGCAGGACGACTACGTCGACGGCCTGTGCGAGTCGGGGGTGCGGGTCGACTACCGGGTCTACGAGGGCCGCGATCACGTCCCGCTCGTGCAGCGGGACTCGCCGCTCATCCCCGAGCTTCTCGTCTGGACGCAGTCGCGCTTCGCCGGCGACCCCGTCGCCGACGGCTGCGTGCGCAGCGGACCGTGAGCGCGCGGCATCCGTCCACACCGACGGGGCATATCCTGGACGGATGACCGACGCTGCCCGATCAGGTCTCGCTCTCGAAGAGCTGAGCGCCGACATCCGTCCGCAGGACGACCTCTTCCGCCACGTCAACGGCGCCTGGATCGAGCGCACCGAGATCCCCGACGACAAGGCTCGCTGGGGATCGTTCCATCTCATCGCCGAGCAGGCCGAGAAGGACGTGCACGCGATCATCGAGGAGGCGAGCGCGGCCGAGCCGGGCACCGAGACCCGCAAGATCGGCGACCTCTACACGAGCTTCATGGACACCGAGCGCATCGCCGAGCTCGGTGCGAAGCCGATCGCCGACCAGCTGTCCCGCGTCGACGAGATCACCGACATCCCCTCGTTCCTGCGCACGCTCGGCGAGCTGGAGCGCGACGGCGTGAGCGGCATCGTGCACCTGTACGTCGAGCCCGATCCGGGCAACCCGCAGCGCTACCTCCCGTTCCTCATCCAGGGCGGACTGTCGCTTCCCGACGAGAGCTACTACCGCCTCGAGAACTTCGGCGAGACGCGCATCGCGTTCCGCACGCACGTCGAGCGCCTGCTGGAGCTGGCGGGGATCACGGATGCGTCGGCAGCCGCCGACCGCATCACGGCGCTCGAGACCGAGCTCGCGACCCACCATTGGGACAACGTGCGAAGCCGCGACGCCGTCGCCACCTACAACCTCAAGACGTGGGAGGAGGTCGAGGCGCTCGCCGCCGTCGATCTCGAGCCATGGCTCGAGGGTATGGCGCCCGGCCACCGCGACGCGTTCGCCGAGGTCGTCGTGTACCAGCCGAGCTTCCTCGAAGGGCTCGGCACGGTGCTCGTCGAGGAGCGCCTCGAGGACTGGAAGGCCTGGCTGCGGTTCGGCATCGTGCACGCGGCGGCCGCCTTCCTGTCGGACGAGTTCGTGGACGAGAACTTCTCGTTCTACGGCACGCAGCTCACCGGAGTGCCCGTCAACCGCGAGCGCTGGAAGCGCGGCGTGAGCCTCGTCGAGGCGGCGATGGGCGAGGCGGTCGGCAAGGTGTACGTCGAGCGGCACTTCCCGCCCGCCGCGAAGGAGGCGATGGACGAGCTCGTCGGCAACCTCGTCGAGGCGTACCGCGAGAGCATCTCGACGCTCGAGTGGATGAGCCCCGAGACGCGCGAGCGCGCGCTCGCGAAGCTCGAGGCGTTCACGCCGAAGATCGGGTACCCGGTTAAATGGCGCGACTACTCGACGCTCGAGATCGACGCGACCGACCTGATCGGCAACGTGCGCCGCGCGCACATCTTCGAGCACGACCGCCAGCTCGAGAAGGTCGGCAAGCCGATCGACCGCGACGAGTGGTTCATGACACCGCAGACGGTCAACGCGTACTACAACCCCCTCATGAACGAGATCGTCTTCCCCGCGGCGATCCTCCAGTACCCCTTCTTCGACGCCGAGCGCGACGCGGCCGCGAACTACGGCGGCATCGGCGCGGTCATCGGCCACGAGATCGGCCACGGATTCGACGACCAGGGCAGCCGCTACGACGGCGACGGATCGCTGCGGGATTGGTGGACGGATGCCGACCGCGCCGCGTTCGAGGAGCGCACGAAGTCGCTCATCGCGCAGTTCGACGGGTTGACTCCGGCCGGCCTGTCCGACGAGTACAAGGTCAACGGAGCGCTCACGATCGGCGAGAACATCGGCGACCTCGGCGGTCTCGGCATCGCGATCAAGGCGTACCGCCTGCACCTGGCGAAGAACGGCGAAGATCCCGACGGCCCCGTCATCGACGGGTACACCGGCATCCAGCGGCTGCTCCTGAGCTGGGGTCAGATCTGGCAGCAGAAGGGCCGCGACGCCGAGACGATCCGGCTGCTGACGATCGACCCGCACTCGCCGAACGAGTTCCGCTGCAACCAGATCGTGCGCAACGTCGACGCCTTCTACGAGGCGTTCGACGTCAAGCCCGGAGACGCCCTGTGGCTCGACGAGAGCGAGCGCGTCACGATCTGGTGACGGACGGCGCGCCGACCTTCGGGTCGGCGCGCCGCGGCGTAGACCTGGACCCCACCCGAACCCGACTCGAGACTCGATCCGCCCCCCGGATCCGGCTCCGACCTCAAACTGAATATCGCCCCCGCAACCGAACACCCCCCGCAACCGAGCACCCCCCGTAACCGAGCACCCCCCGTAACCGAACATCGCTCCGCTGTACCTCGGTGCGCCCCGCGCCGAGCCGACATCTGAAGACCCCGGAAGGAACCCCGCTCATGGGCATGCCCCCTGAGCCCTTCGACACGGACGACCCGCCCAGAGACACCGGATCGCTGCGCAGCTCGCAACGAAGCAGCAGCAGCCGCCGGCTTCCGCGCCGCGCGGCGGCCCGCAAGCCGGCGTTCGCGTCGACGTTGAAGGCGCTCGATGACCTCGCCGCGCACGGTGCGCGCATCTCGGTGCGCATCACCGATCTCGACCGCGGCACCGCTGTGCTGTCGGGCGACGACTTCGTCACCCTCCCCGTCGCCGGACTCGGCGTCGTCCCGCTGCTGATCGAGGTGGCGGCCGCCTTCGAGGCGGGCACGCTCGATCCGCTCGAGATCATCGACCGCTCATCGGTCGAGCGCGTCGCCGTCGGGGGAGTGTGGCAGCACCTCATGGCGCCTGCGCTGCCCTTGTCCGACCTCGCGGTGCTCACCGCATCGACGGGCGACGCGCTCGCGGCGAACGCGCTGCTCGCCCGCGTGGGCCTGCCCGCCGTGCGGCGGCGCATCGAGCTGCTCGGGCTCTCGCGCTCCGCGCTGCTTGACCGATTCCGCGACGAGCGCGGGCCCGACGATGCGCCGCACTTCGCGCTGGGCTCGTCGCGTGAGCTGTCCGAGGTGTTCGCGGCGCTCGTCAACTCGCAGGCCGTCTCACCCGGGGTGAGCGCGCAGGTCGCCGAGTGGCTGAGCCTCAACCACGATCTGTCGCTCGTGGCATCCGCGACCGGCCTCGATCCGTTCTCGCACGAGAACGACGAGCACGGGCTGCTGTTCATCAACAAGACCGGCCGGGACGACGGCATCCGCGTCGAGGCCGGTGTGCTGGCCGGTCCGCGTGCCGGGGTCTCGTATGCGCTGATCGTCTGCTTCGACGACCTGTCGATCATGCATCGCCTGCGCGCGCACGAGGCGTTCCGCATCCTCGGCACCGAGCTCATGGAGTACGTCTTCTGACGTCTCGTCGCTTCGCGAGCGGGATTGACCGTCTCGCGGCCTCCGATGCATTCTCCCCGATGATGTCAACCGCCTTGATCTTGCTGACGGTTGTCGAACGCTCGAGCGGCCGACGTGGGGGCCGCGTGTGCGGGGAGGTCCGCGCGCACCCCGCTTTCGTCATAGGAGACCCGGTGGCGTAGCATCCGACAAAATAGTTGAAGTTCTCAAACATCAACTTTTATGATGTTATTGCGGTGCTCGACCGACACCGCCTGATCTGCACGAAGATGTGGAGTTCTCATGCGTATCCGAACCAGCGCCACCCCCCTCGCCGCTGTCCTCGCCCTCGGCCTGCTCGCCGGCTGCTCGTCTGCTGCGCCGGAGGCCGAGCCCGAAGAGGCGGATGCGGCGGCCGACGCTCCTCTCTACGACCAGCTTCCCGACGCCATCAAGGAGGCCGGCGTCATCAAGGTGGCCGGCGACACGCACCCGCCGTATCGGACGATCGAAGAGGGCGGTGAGATCACCGGCATCGACCCCGACCTGCAGGAGGCGCTGTCGGAGCAGCTCGGCGTGCCGTTCGAGATCATCACGGCGTCGGGCCTCGACGCGATGCTCACCGGCATGCTGTCCGGCCGCTTCGACGCGTTCAACGGCCCCGTCCGCGTGACCCCCGAGCGGCTCGAGGACTTCGACGCCGTTGTGTGGATGACGACCCGTACGTCGTACGTCTTCCTCGACGAGCGCGCCGACGAGCTCGACGACCCCGAGGCCGTGTGCGGTGCGCGCGTGGCGGGTGTCACGGGCTCGGTCACCGAGAGCCAGCTCGCGCGCTACAACGAGTGGTGCGAGGCGGAGGGCCTCGAGCCTGCGGAGTTCATCGGCCTCGAGGACAGCAACGCGACCTTCCTCGCGGTCAACTCGGATCGCGCCGACTACGCCGGCACGACCCAGTCCGCCGCCATCGACCTGCAGGCGAGCGACCCCGATCGGTACGGCTACCTCACCCAGTCGGACGAGCAGGGCGCCGGCATCGACCAGCTCGCGATCTTCATGCCCAAGGACAGCGGGCTCGCGGAGCCGATGCTCGCGGCGTTCGAGGCGATCTTCGAGAACGGCGAGTACGACCGCATCATGTCGGAGTGGGGCATCGAGGACGCCGCCGTCGATGCTCCGGCTCTGAACCCCGACACCGCCAAGTGAGCTGACGATGAGCGACCTGACCACCCAGCCCGTACGCAATCCGTACGCCGATCGATCGATCGACGTCGCCGACGCGCGCCGGCGGATCCACCCCTGGCGTGTGGTCATCGGGGTGCTGCTCGCGCTGGTGACGGTTCAGATCGCGATCTTCCTCGCCACGAACGAGCGCTTCGACTGGCCGGTCGTCGCGGAGTACCTGTTCAACCCGAGCGTGCTCATGGGTCTGGGCATGTCGATCATGCTCACCGTGATCGGCATGGTCCTGGGCTCGATCCTGGGCACCGGGCTCGCCGCGGGGCAGCTGAGCGACTTCGCTCCGCTGCGCTGGGCGTGCATCGTGTTCGTCGGAGTGTTCCGCGGCGTCCCGCCTCTCGTGCAGCTCATCTTCTGGTACAACCTCGCGTACCTTCTGCCGCGCATCACGATCGGCGTGCCGTTCGGTCCCGAGCTGTTCAGCTGGTCGACGAACGACCTGATCACCCCCCTCACGGCGGCCATCATCGGCCTGTCGCTGCACGAGGCGGCGTACATGGCCGAGATCGTCCGCGCGGGAATCCTGTCGGTCGATCAGGGTCAGCGCGACGCCGCGGCCGCCATGGGCTTCAGCCGGTGGCACTCGTTCACGCGCGTCGTCCTGCCGCAGGCGATGCGCGTGATCATCCCGCCGACCGGTTCGCAGGTCATCGCGCTCCTGAAGGGAACCTCGCTCGTGAGCGTCATCGCGATGGGCGACCTGCTCCACTCGGTGCAGGTCATCTACAACCGCACGTACGAGGTGGTTCCGATGCTCATCGTGGCCGTGATCTGGTACCTCGTGGTCGTGACGGCGCTGACCCTCGTCCAGCGCCGCGTCGAGCGGCACTTCAGCAAGGGGATGACGCGCGAGGCGGTCGTCCGTCGCGTCGCGGCACGGACGGAGGTCCCGGCATGAGCGCGCCCATCGACACGACGCCCGTGCTGGAGGTCGTCGGACTGCGCAAGACCTACGGCGACCAGGTCGCTCTCGACGGCGTCGACTTCGAGGTGCACGCCCAGGAGGTCGTGGCGGTGCTCGGTCCCTCCGGCTCCGGCAAGTCGACGCTCGTGCGCTGCATCGACCAGCTCGAGACGATCCAGGGCGGCGCGATGTACCTCGACGGCGAGCTGCTCGGCTACGAAGTGCACAACGGCTCGATCCGTCCGCTCCGGGACACCGAGGTGCAGCGTCAGCGCCGCCGCATGGGCATGGTGTTCCAGCAGTTCAACCTGTTCCCGCACTGGACTGTTCTGCGCAACATCACCGAGGCGCCGATCAAGGTGCACGGCATGTCTCCCGCCGAAGCGCGCGAGCGGGCGATGGAGCTGCTCACGCGCGTCGGACTGGCCGACAAGGCCGACGCTCATCCGCGTCAGCTGTCGGGCGGGCAGCAGCAGCGCGTCGCGATCGCGCGCGCCGTCGCCGCCCGGCCGCGGATCGTGCTCTTCGATGAGCCCACGAGCTCGCTCGACCCCGAGCTGGTCGACGAGGTGCTCCAGGTCATGAAGGGGCTCGCGGAGTCCGGCATGACGATGGTGGTGGTCACGCACGAGCTCGAGTTCGCGCGGAACGTCGCCGACCGCTGCGTGTTCATGGCCGAGGGGAAGGTGATCGAGGATCGTCCGTCCAAGGAGTTCTTCGCCGACCCGCGGTCGAGCCGCCTGCGCACGTTCCTCACGCGGACCACCGCCGAGGGTGAGGGCGCCGGGAGTGCGCCGGTCGAGAAGCGCGCGGCGAGCGGGGTCGATGCATGATCACCGTCCATGCCGTCGGCGACCTCGTGCTCGAGCGGGAGGACTCGACCGCGCTGCTGGAGCCTGCGCGAGAGGTCCTGCGCGGCGCCGATCTCGTGATCGGCCACCTCGAGATCTCGCATCTCGAGGAGGGCGTCGTCCAGACGACCGATGTGCCGGCCATCCCGGGTCCCCCGTCCGCGCTCGACGCGCTGGCCGAGGCCGGGTTCGACATCCTCACGCTCGCGGGCAACCACGTGTACGACTTCGGTCCGGAGGGCATCCGCGAGACGCGCGAGCACTGCGAACGACGCGGCATGCGCACGGCGGGCACGGGTGACACGCTCGACGAGGCGCTCGCCCCGGCGATCGCCCACGTCGACGGGATCTCGGTCGCGGTGCTGAGCGTCAACTGCGTCGGCCCGCGCGAGTCGTGGGCGACGTCGCTCAAGCCGGGCGCCGCGTACGTCGACGTGGTGACCCACTACGAGCTGCGGGGCGCGAACCCGGGCGGACCGCCGCGCATCCACACGTTCGCCGAGCCTGCGAGCCTGCGGCGGGTCTGCGACGCCGTGGGACGCGCCGCGGCCGAGGCCGACCTCGTGCTCGTGGCGCTCCACAAGGGACTCGTTCACGTGCCGATCGACGTCGCGGCGTACGAGCGCGAGGTGGCGCACGCCGTCATCGACGCCGGCGCCGACGCGGTGATCGCGCACCACGCGCACATCTTCAAGGGCGTCGAGCTTCACCGGGGGCATCCGATCTTCCACGGCCTCGGCAACTTCGCGACGGTCACCCGCGCGCTGGCCGGCCGCCACGAGGACTCGCCCGAGCGTCGCGCGTGGGCGCGTGAGCGTCGCCGCGTGTTCGGCTTCGACCCGGATCCGCACATGCCGGACTACCCGTTCCACCCGGAGAGCCGCAACACCGCGATCGCGGTGCTCGAGTTCTCGCCTGACGGGCTGGAGGCTGCGCTCATCCCGTGCTGGATCGACGACGACGCGCGACCTGTGCCCGTGGGCCGCGGCGATCGCGGCGACGACGTCGCCGCCTACCTCCGAACAATCACGACCGAAGCCGGTTTCGCCACCGACCTCGCTTGGGACGGCGATCGGCTCGTCGTCCGCGAGCTGGAGCTGACATGACCCCGACCTCCTCCCCGACTCCCGGACCGCTCCACGGCAAGACCGTGCTGGACCTGACGACCGCTCTCGCCGGTCCGTATGCTACGCTCCTGCTCGCAAGCCTCGGCGCCCGCGTCATCAAGATCGAGAACCCCGAGCGCGGCGGCGACTCGTCGCGCAACAACTCGCCGTACGTGACGGCGGACGGGCTGCAGCTGCGGCGCACCGGCCCCGACGACATGTCGGTCTCGATGATGGCACGGGGCCGCGGCAAGGAGAGCATCACGCTCAACCTGAAGAAGCCGGAGAGCCGGGAGGTGTTCTTCGACCTCGCAAGGCACGCCGACATCATCGTCGAGAACTACAGCGCGGGCGTCACGCGACGCCTCGGCATCGACTTCGCGGCGGTGCAGCAGGTGAACCCGCGCATCGTCTACACGTCGATCAGCGGATTCGGCGCGCAGGGCGTGCCCGGCGACGGCAAGGCGATGGACACCATCATCCAGGCGCTCAGCGGTGTGATGATGACGGCGGGGGAGCCGGGCGACGCTCCGGTGCGGTTCGGGCTGCCGATCGGAGACCTGGTGGCACCGCTGTTCGCGGTGATCGGGACGCTGGGGGCCGTCATCCACGCGGATGCCACGGGCGAGGGCCAGCACGTCGACGTGTCGATGCTCGGCTCGCTGACCTCTCTCGTCGCGTGCGAGCCTTTCGACGCGCTCGAGTCCGTGGGCTTCCCGCTGCGGACGGGAAGCGTCGTCCCCCGTCTCGCGCCCTTCGGCACGTTCCAGACGGCGGACGGCTGGTTCGCGATCTGCGCGCCGACCGACCAGTTCGCCGAGGGGACCCTCGCCGCGATGGGTCGGCCCGATCTCATCGAGGATCCCCGGTTCGCCAACCGGGACGCCCGAGTCGCGCACGCGGACGAGCTGCACGCGCTCATCGCGGAGTGGGCGCGCACCCGGTCGTCGGCCGAGGTGCTGTCCGCGTTCGAGCACCACGGCGTGCCGGCGGCACCCGTGCGCGACACGGCGACCGCCGTGCGCGACGACATCGTCACGAGTCGCGGCGAGGTCGTGCCGCTCGTGCATCCGCGTTTCGGCCACCTCGACGGGCTCTACGGGAGCGGACTTCCGGTCGTGTTCTCGCGCAGCAGCGCCGACCTGTCCCAGCCCGCGCCGGCCCTCGGCGAGCACACCGAGCAGGTGTTGCACGACCTGCTCGGCTATGACGACGAGCGTGTGTCCGCCCTTCGGGACGCCGGGGCGCTGTGACCGCCGACCGACCCGTCATCGCCGTCGTGGGCAACGACGTTCCGCGGCAGCTCGTGCTCGCCGCCGGCGCCCGCCCCCACAGGCTCACCGGATCCTGGGGCGAGCCCGACGCGGAAGCGCAGGAGCTGCTGGGCGCGACGGATGCCACGGCCGCCCACATCCTCGACGAGCTGCGCCGCGACGATCACGGCTTCGCCGGGGTCGTCGTGTGCAGCGACGCGCACGCGCATGTGCGTCTCTTCTACGCGCTGCGCGCGACGGGCGCGAGCCTCCCCGTGCACCTTCTCGACCTTCCGCGCGAGGACTCGCGTGCCGCGCGCCGGTTCGGTCGGTTCCAGCTCGACAGACTCATCGACTTCTGCACGGAGGTGACGGGCCGAAGGCCGGAACGCGACGCGCTGCGGGAGGCGGCCGCCGCGGAGCGCCGACTCGGTGAGGCCATCGACGCGCTGCGCGCCCGCCGCCGGGCGGTTCCGCCTCAGTGCACGGGCGCCGAAGCGCTGACGGCATACCTCGCGGCGTTGCGACTCGATCCCGTCGACGCGTCGGCGGTCATCGACGCTGCCCGGTCGACCGCCGACGGGAAGGCGGTGCGCGTGCACATGACCGGCTCGAACCACCCGGATGCCGCGATCTACCGCGAGCTCGAAGCGCGCGGCTGCGTCGTCACCGGTGAGGACCACGACACCGGCGACGGCGCATGGCTCGGGGTCGCGGTCGACTCCGGCGACCTCGCCACGGTGATCGACGGACTCCTCGACGCGCACTTCGCGCGCACCGGCGCCTCGCCGACCGAGTACGCCGCCGCCCGCGCGGCGCTCACCGTCGCCACGAGCGAGAGAGACCGAGCGGATGCCGTGGCAGCACTCATCCGCGACCTCGACGAGGCGCCGCTGTGGGATGTCGCCGATCAGTCCGAAGGGCTGGCGGGGCGCGGCATCCGTCTCGTCGTCCGATCCCGCGTGCGGGGCGGCGAGGCGATCGACGCCGCCGCCGAGCTCGCCGACGAACTGCGCGAGGCGGTGGCCGCATGACGAGCCAGGCCGTCGCGCGCGAGCGACTCGCGAGCGCGACTCGGGCGACGCGTCACCAGAAGGCGTGGTTCCTCGACGTCGCCGAGAGGGCCCGGGCGGGCGAACCGTACGTGCTCGCGAACGCCGACGCACCGCACGAGATCCTGCGGGCGCTCGGCCTCCCGTACGTCGTCAACCAGTGGTGGTCGTCGATCGTCGCGGCGAAGGGCGCTGCCGACGCGAGCCTCGCGGCGATCGCGGCGATGGGCCTGCCCGACCACAGCCGCCAGTACGACGTGCTGCCGCTCGGCGCGCTCGAGCTTCCGCCGGATCGCGCGCCCTGGGGTGGACTGCCCGCACCGCGGTTCGCGATCGCGGAGCGGAGCGGCGACGTGACCCACAAGATCTTCGAGCGGTGGGGCCGTCGCGCCGAGACGGAGAGCTTCCTGCTGTCGCGCACCGCCGCCGTCCCGGCGCCGGAGGGGTGGTGGGAGCTCGTTCCGGACCGGTGGGACGAGGTGTTCGGCGCCGAGCGCATCGATTTCCTGCGCGATGAGTTCGACCTGCTCATCGGGTGGCTCGAGGAGCGCACGGGCCGTGAGCTCGACATCGCCGAGCTCGCCCGGATCATGGCGCTCGCGAACGAACAGGCCGAGTGGAACCGCCGCACGCGCGACATGCTCGCGGCGGCGCGCCCGCTGCCCGTCGAGGTGACCGACATCATCCCGGCGGTCATGGTTCCGCAGTGGCATCGGGGCACGCAATGGGCGGTCGACGCCGCGCGACGCCTGCATGACGAGGTCGCGGCGCGGATCGAGGCGGGGGCGGCGGTGTGGCCCGACGAGCGGCGCCGTCTCATGTGGATCGGGCGCGGGGTGTGGGGCGACCTGGAGCTGTACCGGTCCTTCCAGGAGGAGTTCGGGGCCGTGTTCGTGTGGTCGATGTATCTCGCGATCGCGGCAGACGGCTACATCCGCTACGGCGAGGATCCGCTGCGCACGCTCGCCGCCCGATTCGTCGGCATCACCGATCTGCTCTACGCGCCGCCGATGTCGTCGTCGTGGTACGCGAAGGAGGCTGACGGGCACGGCGTCGACGGTGTCGTCCACCTGGTGGCGGACGACACGCCCGGCAGCGCGCTCATCACGGCCGCGCTCGAGGAAAGGGGCATCCCCGTGCTCGAGATCCGAGGCAGCAACGCCGACCCGCGGGTCACGGGGGACCTGCGCGAGCGGATCGCACGCTTCCTGCGCGATCGCGTGCCGGCACGCCCCGCTGGGCGATGACGGTCACCGCACGGCCCCGCGTCTTCGAGCCCTTCGCCAACAGCGGGTTCTCGCTGTACTTCACGGGGCAGGTGCTCTCGAACACGGGAACGTGGTTCCAGAACCTCGCGCTCTCGCTGGTCATCCTCGAGGTGACGGGCAGCGCGCAGTCGCTCTCCGGTGTGACGGTCGCGCAGTTCCTGCCCCTACTGGTGCTGAGCGTCCCGGCAGGCTGGATCGCGGACCGGTTCCGCCCGCGCACGATCCTGCTCGTGACGACTTTCCTCTCGGCTGTCGTGGTGGGCGGACTCGCGCTCGCGACGCTCGACGAGACACCGCAGATCGTGGCGATCTACGCCCTCGTCGCGGCGCTCGGCTGCGTGAACACCTTCGAGCGGGTCGCCGCGCAGGCGATCATCTTCGAGATCGTCGGTCCCGCGGAGCTCACGCGCGCCGCGTCGCTGAGCACGATCGCGCTGGCCTCGGCGCGCTCGGTCGGGCCCGGCCTCGCCGGCATCGCGTTCCAAAGTCTCGGGCCGACGGCGTGCATGCTCATCAACGCGGGCTCGTTCCTGTTCGTGTTCGTCTCGGTGCTGCTGATCCGTCCGTCGCGGCTGCATCCTCGCGAACGCAGGGTCCGCAGCGACTCTCGCCCGCCGAGACGTCCGAACCGGCCGCTCGCGACGCTCCTCGTCGTGAACACGGTCGTCGCGCTGCTCGCGATGAACCTCGGGCTCGTGCTGACCTCGACCGTTGCCCTGACGTTCGACGGCGACGCGACGGCGGTGGGTGCCGCGCATGCGCTCAATGCGATCGGCGCGATCGTCGGCGGGATCGTCGCAGCCGGACGTGCAAGCGTCTCGGTGCGCTCGCTCACCGCCGCGTGCACGCTGTTCGGAGTGTCCCTGCTCGCGAACGCGGCGGCACCGACACTTCCCGTGTTCCTCATGGCCGGCCCGCTCCTGGGCCTCGGAGTCGGGTATTACCAGGGCGTCCTCAACGCCGCCGCGCAGGCGAGCGTGCCGCCGGCGCTCATCGGCCGGACGATGTCGCTCGTCACGCTGGGCAACTACGGGATGGTGCCGTTCGGCGCGCTGCTCATGGGGTGGGTGATCGACCAGTCCAGCGGGCGGGTGGCGCTCGCGATCGGCGGCACGGCCGCCCTCGCATGCGCGGTGTTCGTCGTGACGAGCCTCGGACGCCGGCCGTCGCCGTCCCGCGGAGCCGAGCCGGAGACCGACGACCCGCGGGATGCGGAACCCTCTACGCGGGTGTGAGCCCGCCGCCCTTGCTCGGGCGGCGCCGCCGTGCCGCGACGGCTGCGGCCTCCGCCTCCGCATCTCCGAAGTACCCGCCCGCGAGCTTCTGCGCCGCGCGATCGAGAACCTGCGCGAGCGAGGATCCGAGGTCGGAGCCGAGGAGCTCGGTGAGCCGGTCCTCGCGCCGAATTATCTCGGCCTCGCACTCGTGCAGCACACGCCAGCCCTGCTCGCTCAGCGCGACGAGCCGCACGCGACGGTTCGTCGGGTGCGGGACCCGTTCGATGAGCCCGCGCTCGAGCAGCTCGGCCGAGACCACGTGGGCGGCCTGCGAGCTGACGAACGTGCGGCGTGCGACCTGCGCGTTCGAGAGGGGGAGCCCCTCGCCGAGCACCTGCAGGATGAGCAGCTGCGGGAGGGTCACATCGTGTGCGAGGGCCGTGTTCTCGGCGGCGCGGTTGAGGGCCCGGGCGAGACGATAGGCGGTGTAGTTGAGCCGATCGGTCGCAGGCTTTCCGCGGGGGTCACGACTCAGGTCCGGCACGCTTCCAGCCTAGGGCGGATGCCGCTCCCCGGCTGACGGCGCCACCGGAAATCCCCTGGCCAGACCGTCACGGAAGATCGAATCGGAGCGCGCGGCGGCCCGTCGATGCCAGGATGTTCGCCATGGTCGTGGCGGAAACCACCCGGGCATCGAATCGCGCACGGCGGGGCTCGCCCGTGCGCCAGGTGCTCACCCTCTTCGGAGACTACTGGTGGCACGTCGAGGAGGCGCTCCCGTCGGGCGCGATCATCGCAGCGATGGGCGACCTCGGCGTCAAGGAGCCGGCGACGCGCGCGACGCTCTCGCGCATGGTGCAGACGGAACTGCTCGACGCCGACCGCGTCGGGCGACGCACGACCCATGCCCTCACGGCGCGCGCGAAGCACATCGTCGAGGACGAGGAGCAGTGGCTCGAGACGTTCGGCGTCTGCGAGCCGCCGTGGGACGGTCTGTGGAGCGTGCTCGCGTTCTCGATCCCGGAGTCGCGGCGAGCCGTGCGCCACACCGCGCGCTCACGCCTCAAGTGGCTCGGATTCGCGCCGCTCTACGACGGCCTGTGGATCTCGCCGCTCGATGGGGCCGATGAGGCGATGGCGCAGTTGCGCTCCCTCGGGGTGGACGATGTCACGGCGATGCGCGCGACGCTCCAGACCTCGTTCGACGGGCCGCAGCGCGCGTGGGATCTCGCGGCGGTCGCCCGGCAGTACGCCGAGTTCGAGGCGGATCTGCGGAACGGACCGGATGCCGCGGACCCCGCCGCCGCGCTGTGCGAGCGCTCCCGCCTGATGCTCGCGTGGCAGGTGTTCCGCGGTCTCGACGCAGGTCTGCCGTCCGAGCTGCTTCCCGACCCCTGGCCGCGCACGGCGACTCGGCGTCTCTTCGCGGACCGCTACGACGAGCTGGCGCCGCGGGCGGAGGAGCGCATGCGCGAGCACGTCTCCGCGATCAGCCCCGCGCTCGCCGCATCGGTCACCGAGAGGCGGTTCGGCCAACAGTCGAACTTTCGTTGACGACCGTCACGCTCACTTCTAGCATGTGAGCCACGCGGCACGGTCGCCGCGTATGACGATGACGTCGAACGGAGGTCTTTCCATGAAGAGACGAAGGAGCGGGCGTGCGATCGCGTCCGCTGCGGCGATCGCGGGGCTCGCGCTGAGCCTGATCGCAGCACCACCGGCCGCCCTCGCGCGGCCGTCCGTGTCGATCGAGGTCCTCTCGGGCCGCGCCGACACGATCTCCGGCGGCGACGCGCTCGTCGCCGTGACCGGCACGAAGAAGGATCCCCAGATCCTCGCGGCCGGCGTCGACGTGACGGATGCGTTCCAGGAGCAGGACGGTCGCCTCGTTGGCCTCGTCGAGGGATTGCCGGTCGGCGCGAGCGAGATCCAGGTGCTCGCACACAACGGCAAGGTCGACGCGACGCTCGAGGTGGAGAACCACCCGATCACGGGTCCGGTGTTCTCGGGCCCGCAGCATCCGATGTACTGCACCGCCTCCGGCTCCCCGTGGAACCTCGGCCCGGTCGATGAGGACTGCCACGTCGCCGAGGCGCGGGTGACCTACCGCTACCGCACGACCAGCGGGCAGTTCGCGAACTACCCGACCGACGGCTCGGTGCCGGTGGACGTCGCGACCACGACGGTCGACGGTGAGGCCGTGCCCTACGTCGTGCGGATCGAGCGCGGCACGATCAACCGCGGAGTGTACGAGTTCGCGGTCCTCGACGAGCCGGGCGGCGTCGAGCCGAGCCCGTTCGCCGAGCTTCCGGGCTGGAACGGCAAGCTCGCCTACACGTTCGGCGGCGCGTGCGGCGTCGGCTACTGGCAGGGCACGTCGACGGGCGGCGTCGAGAACGACATGCTGCTCGGCCGCGGGTACGCGGTCGCGTCGGCGACGTTCAACGTCTACGCGACCAACTGCAACGACGTCACGAGTGCCGAGACCGCGATGATGGTCAAGGAGCATGTGATCGAGCAGCTCGGCCCTGTGACGTACACGATCGGCTCGGGCGGCTCGGCCGGCACGATGCAGCAGCTTCTGCTGTCGAACAACTACCCGGGCATCCTCGACGGCGTCCTGGGCGAGATCGGCTACCCGGACGAACGCTCCACGACGATCGGCGGTCACGACTGCCGCGGCCTGCAGAACTACTGGGCCTCGCCGGCGGGGACCGGGTGGACCGACGCGCAGAAGCTCGCGGTCACCGGTCACGCGGCGACGTTCACGTGCGTCGGCTTCACGTTCTTCGACGGCGTGGATGACCCGAACCGCGGATGCGCCGCCGCGATCCCGGTCGCCGACCGCTGGTCGCCGAGCAACCCCGACGGCCTTCGCTGCACGATCGCCGACATGGTCAAGAACGTGTACGGCACCGACGACCAGGGTCGCGGCCTCCGCGTCGAGCCCGACAACGTCGGCGTGCAGTACGGCCTCAACGCGCTGAAGGACGGCGCCATCACGGTCGAGCAGTTCCTCTCGCTCAACGAGAACATCGGCGGCATGGACGTCGACGGCACCCTCACCGCCGAGCGGTCGGTGGCCAGCGTCGAGGCGATCGAGCGGGCGTTCGCGACGGGGCGGATCAACATGATGACGGGCGGCCTCGCGTCGATCCCCGTGATCGAGATCCGGCCCTACACCGACCCGACGGGCGACTTCCACGAGCGCTATCGGTCGGCGATCATCCGCGAGCGGATGCTCATGGCCTATGGCAACGCCGACACGCACGTGAACTGGACGGGCCCGAACATCGGCGCGAGCACGAACGCGATGCGGGTCGCCGCCCTCGACAAGCTCGAGGAGTGGCTCGACGCGATCGTGGCCGCGGGCGGAATGGCCGACCGCGCCCGCACAGTCGCGGCGCGACCCGCCGACCTGCAGGACGGATGCTTCGACGCATCCGGTTCGTTCATCGCCGAGCCGATCGATTACGACGACCCGACGACCACGTGCAACCAGCTGTACCCGTACCACTCGCAGCCGCGAGCAGAAGCGGGCATGCCGCTGCGGGCGGACGTCATGAAGTGCGAGACGACCGCTCCGGTGCGCGGGGACTACCCGGAGATGACGGATGCCCAGTGGCAGCGTCTGCTCGCGGCGTTCCCCGAGGGTGTGTGCGACTGGTCGAAGCCGAGTCAGGGCTACACGGAGCTCGAGGGCACGTGGCTCGAGTTCGGCGAGACCGAGCGGGTGGCGGTGTCGGGGCCGAAGATCCTCGGCAACGCCAAGGTCGGCGTCCAGCTGCAGGCGCAGGCCTCGTCGTCGACGCCCGGCGCGGTCCTCGCGTACCAGTGGATCGCCGATGGGCAGCCGATCGCCGGTGCGACGTCGACGACGTACACGCCGGACGCGTCGCTGGCAGGCGCGGTCATCACGGTGCGAGTGGACGCGACGGCGGACGGGCTCGTTCCTGTGAGCGTCGTGTCCGACCCGACGCACAAGGTGGCCGGACCTCGCCGGTGACCGCCAGGGCTCTGTGAGCCCGTGAAAGAGGGAGGGGATGACCCGGTGCGGTCATCCCCTCCCTCTCCGCCTGTCGCGGGTGCCTCAGTAGAGCCGCTCGAGAAGCTCCAGGCCGCGCTTCGCCCACTCGATCTCGACGCGAGCGCGTTCGGCCAGGCCCTCGTACGCGAAGCGCTTGAACTCGACGGTGCGCTCGCGGTCCTCATCGCGGGTCACCGCGAGGCGCCGCGTGAGCATCGGGTTGCTCAGATTCGCGATGTGCGTGAGCTCGCCCTCGAACTGCTCGAGCTCGCTCTCCCAGTGCGCGATGTGGCGCTCGAGGAACTCTCGCGCGGCCCTCGCCGTGGCCGACTCGAGGTAGGCGGCTCGCAGATGGGCGGGGTCGCGCACCCGCTGGTAGTCCAGCGGCGACTCCATCCACTCGAGGAACGCGCGCTCGCCGGCATCCGTCACGTGGTACACGCGGCGCGTGCCGCGCTCGCCGCGCGTCTGCTCCTCGCCCTCGATGAGACCGTCGGCCTCCATCTTGCGCAGCTCGGGATAGATCTGCGAGTCGGGCGCGTGCCACACATGCCCGACCGACTGGTGGAACTGCTTCTGCAGGTCGTAGCCCGACAGCGGCCCCACGCGGAGGATCGCGAGAAGGGCGAAGCGCAGGCTCATGGTTCTCCTCTGGGGCGGCCGGATGTGGTGCGAGGGGGCCCGCCTCTCCGACAGGCTCCGAGACCGGCTCGGCGGGCTCGGAGACCTGTCCAGGCGGACCCCCTCGGGTCTCATGTCAGTCCGTCTTGACGTTCTCGTATCCGGTGCGCCATCCACCGTGGTAGGACTGGCGGACCACCGTCGAGTACGGCACGGGGCTGACGACCGCGCGCACGGGCAGCTGCACGTGCGGCTCGACCGTCGCCTTCTTCGAGTTCGGCTCCTCGCCCCACAGGACGCGCAGCTCGGTGCCCTCCGGGACATCCGGGTCGATCGTCGCGAGCGACAGCGCACGACGCTCGTTCGCGCTGTAGCCGGTGAACATCGAGAAGCCCACGACGGTGCCGTCGGCGTCGACGACCGAGTCGTAGTTCGCCGAGCCGTAGTTCGCAAGCGGCAGGTCGAAGAACTTGTAGCTCGGGCCCTCCACGTTGAACAGCGAGCCGTAGATCTTCGTCATGTCCTCGGCGTCCCATGCGAGGGTGACCTTCTTGCGCTGCGTCGCGGGGTCGATCTTCTCGAGCGCGTCGCGGCCGATGAAGTCGTGGTCGAACTTCACGAAGGAGCCGTACCCGAGCTCCCACGGCGTGAGGTAGTAGTCCTCGATGTTGTCCGACACGAACGAGCCGGCGAGCGTGCCCGTCGCCTCGTAGCTGTCGATGCCGAGCCACTCGCGGTAGGCGCGCTCCCCCTCGCCCGTGTAGATGGCGGGGAGCGGCGACGGGATCCAGCCCGACTCGAGCGTGTTCGACGGGTATGCGCGCGAACCGACCGGGAGCAGCCCGAACTCGGCGCCCGCCTCGACGATCGTGTCGCGGATGAGGTCGTGGTCCTCGTAGGGGCCCCAGATCTCGAGGCCGGGGGCGCCCGCCATGCCGTGACGCAGCGTGCGGACCTGCTTGCCGGCGATCTGCATCGTCGACATGTTGAAGAAGCCGAGCTTCTCGAGCGGGCCGCCGTTGAGCTTCTCGATGACCTGCCACGCGTTCGGGCCCTGGATCTGGAAGCGGTAGTACTGGCGCGAGACGGCGTGGCCGTACGGGCGCGAGGGCGAACGGCGGTCGACGGTGATGTCGAGGTTCTGGTAGCCGCCGGTCTCACCGTGGAAGAGCAGCCAGTTCGACGCGGGTGCGCGACCCACGTACACGAACTCCTCCTCGGCCTCGCGGAAGAGGATGCCGTCGCCGATCACATGACCCGATGCGGTCGTCGGCACGTACTGCTTCGCCTTGTTCACCGCGAAGTTGGCGACCGAGTTGATCGCGGTGTCCGAGATGAGCTTGATCGCGTCGGAGCCCTTGATGAAGACGTTGTCCATGTGGTGCGACTGGTCGTACAGGACGGCCGTGTCGCGCCACGCCTTCTGCTCCTTGATCCACGACGAGAAGTCCGCCGGGACGACGGGGTAGATGTACGAGCCGATCTGCGAGTTGCGCAGCAGCTCGACCGGGTTGGTCTGGTCCAGGAGCTCCTGGAGATTCTTGGCCACGAGTGTGAACCTCTCTGTTCGGATAGGGGCGCCGCGGGTGCGGCACCGGGGTGGGTTACGGTCGGTCGGTGAAGACGATCGTGTGGTTGCCGTGGCGGATGACACGGTCTTCGGCGTGCCACTGCACGGCGCGCGACAGCACCGCGCGCTCCACGTAGGCGCCGCGGGCCTGGAGGTCTGCGGCGTCCATCGCGTGGTTGACCCGCGCGACGTCCTGCTCGATGATCGGGCCCTCGTCGAGGTCCTTGGTCACGTAGTGGCTCGTCGCACCGATCAGCTTCACGCCGCGTTCCTTCGCCTTGCGGTACGGCGCCGCGCCGATGAACGCGGGCAGGAACGAGTGGTGGATGTTGATGATCGGCACGCCGACCTTCTCGAGGAAGTCCTCGGAGATGATCTGCATGTAGCGGGCCAGCACGATGAAGTCGACGTTGCCCTTGACCAGTTCGAGGATCTTCGCCTCGGCCTCGCTCTTGTCGGGTCCCTGCGAGGGCACGTGGAAGAACGGGATGCCGAACGTGCGGACGTCCTCGGCGGTGTTGGTGTGGTTCGAGATCACCATCGGGATCGTGACCGGCAGCTCGCCGCGGCGGTGACGCCACAGCAACTCGAGCAGGCAGTGGTCGCTCGTGGAGACCAGGATCGCCATCCGCTTCGGGATGGACTGGTCGGTCAGCGTCCACTCCACGCCGAGCGGCTTGAGCGTCTTGGCCAGGTCGGCCTCGATCTCGTCGATCGCGGCCGCGAGGTCGGGGCGGTGGAACACCACCCGCTGGAAGAACGCGCCCCCCTCGGGGTTGTCGGAGTACTGGTCGAGGGTGACGATGTTGCCCTGGTTGCGGGTGACGAGGCCGGTCACGGCGGCAACCAGGCCGGGCTGGTCGGGGCCGTGCACGATCAGGCACGCGTGGTCGCGCTTGGGTTCGATGTGCGGGGACATTCTCGGATGCTCCTCGGACGAAGGCTCGGGACGGATCAGGCCTGCGCGGCCAGGTATTCGCGGACCCACTCCGACGTCGCGAGCAGGCCGCCGAACGTGTAGAAGTGCAGCTTGACCTGGCCCGTGGACGGGTCGTCGGCAAGCAGCGCGGACAGGTCTGTGACGAACTTGTCAGGACCGGCGGTGCCCATGAGGTTGGTCAGGCTGAACCCGTACTTCTTCACGATCATGGCGTTCGCGCCGATGCCGAACCGGCGTGCGAAGCCGAGCAGGCGCTTGATGCCGGCCGGGCCCGGGGTGCCGACGCGGATCTGCGTGTCGATGCCGCGGTCGCGGACACCCTTGATCCACGAGAGCACCGGGTCGGTGTCGAACGCGAACTGGGTGAGGATGACCGCGTCCAGACCCTGCTCCTTGAGCGAGGCCGACTTGTCCTCGAGGTGCCGCCACAGCACGTCGGACGTGATGTCAGGGTGTCCCTCGGGGTAGCCGGCGATCGATACCTCGCGCACGCCGTACTTCTGGAGGAGCCCGGTGCGGATGACGCTCAGTGAGTCCGGGTACGGGCCCTCCGGTTCGGTCGGGTCGCCGCCGACGGCGAACACGTGCTCGGTCGCGCCGACCTCCTGAAGGCGGCCGAGGAACTCCTCGAGCTGGTCCTGGCTCTTCAGGCGCCGCGCTGAGATGTGCGGCACCGGCACGAACCCGAGGTCTTTGACCGCCTTCGCCGCGGACACCCGCATGTCGAGGTCCTCGTTGCCGAGGAACGTGACGTTGATCTTCGTTCCCTGGGGGATCGCGTGCGCGGCCTCTTCGAGTCCCGGCACGTCCTTCCCGGTCATCTCCAACGAGAACCCGCTCACGAGCTCGCGAGCGGCAGCCTTGTTCTGGGCGGGGGTGATGGTGGCCACTGTGAGGTCCGTTCCTCTCGGGTAGCGCCGCGTCGGTGCGGCCGTTGTCAGATTACCTATGACCATAGGGAATGTCCATAGGTATGCGGTCAGCATCTTCCATTGAGCGGATGCCGGCCCCTTCCGGCCTGCGGAAGCCGCGTTGCCCGAGGCGGGCTTCCATCGTGTGGAAGCGGCCGTTGAGCGCGCTCGTCGCCCGCCGTGATGGTGGGCCCGGTAGACGCGCTCACCGAAGACCGCGTTGCGAAGGGACGGACGCCCTATGAAAGCGATGGCCATCCACTACGGACGGCTGCTCCTCTCGTCGTTGATCCTGTTCGTCGTCGTGCTGACGGTCCTGTTCCTCCTGCTGGAGATCGCCCCCGGCGACCCGATCCAGAACTTCGTGGGGGACGTTCCGATCTCGCCGGCGTTCGAGGCGCAGATCGTCGCCGCGTTCGGTCTCGACCGACCGCTGTGGGAGAGATACCTGGTCTACCTCGGGAACGTGTTCCGGGGCGAGCTCGGCTACTCGTTCGGGACGAACGAGCCCGTGCTCGAGCTGATCCTGAACCGGGCGGGCAACACGCTCGCGATCGCCGTCCCGGCGTTCGTCATCTCCACG